>CENP01027345.1_pt1 | contig 40778 bp, 37 predicted proteins | sample 361281 | NCBI WGS metagenome assembly CENP01 (sample SAMEA2591122, study PRJEB7988) | marine metagenome | biome: marine biome (ENVO:00000447); feature: deep chlorophyll maximum layer (ENVO:xxxxxxxx); material: saline water (ENVO:00002010), including plankton (ENVO:xxxxxxxx) | depth 70 m
ATTTTAGTCAGGTAAATCGTCAATTTCTAGGATTTCGTCTGATTTTTCTTCTGTATCTAGGCGCTCAGAAAATATTTCTAACTCCGTATCAAGATTTATTTTTTGATAAACGGATATGCTAAGAGTATTAATAAAGAAAAGTAAGACAAGTATCCATGTGATTGAAGTCAAGATAGTGCCTGACTCTATAGGACCCAACATTCCATTATTGTTTCCACTTCCAAATGCAGAGCCAATATCAGCCCCTTTTCCGTTTTGAAGCAATATAATTGCCACAAGTAAGACTGCTATAAAAATCTGTAAGCCAATTAAAAAAGTAAGCATTATTAAAAATTTTTGGCGATATTAGCAAATTCTTTTCCATCTAGCGAAGAATTTCCAACTAATAGTCCTGAAACATTATCAACAGACAAAATTTCCCTTGAGTTTTTACTGTCAACACTTCCGCCATATAAAATATCTAAATCTAAATTATTGGAATTAAATATGCTCTTAATATGTGAAATAGAGGAGTTTATTAATTTAAGATCGGCGGGAACTCCTTTTCCAATAGCCCACAAAGGCTCATATGCAAAAATACAAGAATTAATATCTAGATTTTGATCTTTTATAATCAACTCTAACTGCGAAGAAAGAAATTTTTCTGTTTCACCTTTTTCTTGAATTTCATGACTTTCTCCAACACAAATTATTGGAGTTATATTTTTTGATAATAATTGCTTAACTTTTCCTTTAATTATTTCATCTGTCTCACCCAAACATCTTCTTTCAGAATGTCCTATTATACAAAAATCAATTTTTGATATTTCTGATAAGTGTTCAGCAGAAACCTCGCCAGTAAATGCTCCTGAGTTTTTTTCTGATACATTCTGCGCTCCAATACTTAATTTTATTTTCGCTGAAAAATTTTTTGTAAATTCAGACAACTGGACATAATTCGGGCAGATAACAATTTTTAAATCTTCACTAAGATTAAAACTATTAAGATTTTTATTAAATTCCAAAATCCAACTCTTAGAATTAATTAGATTCATTTTCCAATTAGCTATGAGATATTTCACGATAAATCTATTGCTAAATCTGCTAATTTGTTTGAGATTAACTTAGTAGTAGAAGAGTCATTACTCTCTACCATTATCCTTAATAAGCTTTCGGTGCCAGATTTCCTAACATTTATCCTTCCAATATCTTTTATTTCATTCTCACATTTTTTTCTCAAATCGTTGAATTTTTTATTTTTTAAAATTTTGTCAGGATCAGAAGTTTTAATGTTTCTTAATATCTGAGGATATTTCTTAAAATCTTTAATTTTCTCTTTAAATGTTTCGTAAGAAAAATCTATTGCATCAAGAAGTTTAATTGAGGCAATTATTGCATCTCCAGTTATTGCAGAGTCTAAACAGATAATATGTCCTGATTGCTCCCCACCTAATTCCCAGCCTAATTCTTCAAGTTTTTCAAATACATTTCTATCGCCTACATCAGACCTAACAAGCTCAATATCAATTTCATTTAAAGCATCTACAAGCCCTTGGTTACTCATCAATGTTCCAACCACGCCTTTAGTTCCTAAATAAATGTTGTGCTGAAACTTTTCCTTGGCAAGCAAGTAAAGAATCTGATCTCCATCGATTTCATTTAAGTCCTTTCCAATGAAAATTAATCTATCTCCGTCTCCATCTAAAGCTAAACCAAAATCAGCTTCACATTCAGCAACAGCTTTTTTTAAGAACTCTATATTTGTCGAACCGCAATTTTCATTTATATTCAATCCATTAGGATTGTTTGATATTACTGTTAAGTCAGCGCCTAATTCTTTAAAAACTTTTGGCGCAACATCATAAGCCGCCCCATTTGCAACATCTAAAACCAGTTTCAAACCAGAAAAATCTTCATTTTTAACCAAGGATTTTTTACAAAACTCTACATACCTTCCTCCAGCATCTGATATTCTCGAAGCTTTTCCTAATTCTTCCACGTTAACAACATCAATTTTTTGATCAACTAATGCCTCTATTTCAAGCTCTAACTCTTTACTTAATTTCTTTCCTTTATTGTCGAAAAATTTTATTCCATTATCTTTATATGAGTTATGCGAAGCACTAATAACTACTCCAGCAGTATTTTTAAAACTATTTGCTAAGTGGGCAACCGCAGGAGTAGGTAAAGGCCCTACTAATTTGACGTCTATTCCCGCAGATATGAATCCAGACTGAATTGCAGTTTCTAATAAATAACCTGAGATTCTTGTATCCTTTCCAATAATTACTGAATTAATACCATTTTTAGAAAATACTTTTCCTGCTGCCCAGCCAAGTTTTAAAACAAATTCTGGATTAGTATTTTTATTAATAGGTCCTCTGACCCCATCAGTTCCAAAGTACTTATTCTTAATTCTTTTTAACATTATTTCGATTCATTTATTTTCGAAGACAACATAGAAACATTATGAATTCTCAAAATATTCGCTCCTCTTTCTGATGCAATTATACTAGCAAAGGTAGATTTTTCGTCTAAATCCTTTAATTCTGACTTTTGAAATATTTTATTTAAAAACCTTTTTCTAGAAAGCCCTATAAGTAATTTATTTTCATAACGAGAATAGTCAACCTCGAATAATAACTTTTTATTGTCTTCCAAAGATTTGTCATAACCAAATCCAGGATCCAAAATAATATTATTCTTTGGTATTCCAAATGAAGTTAATTCATTAATCTTTTTATTGAAAAAATTATGGATATCGTCTTCAATCGAAATTAGTTTATTTCGAGTATTGTGCATAACACATACTGGAATATTATGATCTCTTATCAATTCTTTGGATGCTATGGAATCTAAAGAGCTAACATCATTAATTAACCCAATAGGATAATTTAAAACTTCTCTTATTATTTCTGGTTTTCTAGAATCGATTGAAATTACACAATTTGAATTTGATATTAATTCTAATGCGGGCATTAACCTATCTAGCTCTTCCTCTGGAGAAATTTTAGTATGCCCTGGTCTTGTAGATTCCGCTCCAATATCAATAAAAGAAGCCCCATCTTTCTCTAGCTGGTCAAGCTCAAAAGAAATTTTATCTATATCTAAAATAGTCTTTGAATTTTTTTTTAAAAATTTACCTCCATCAGAAAATGAATCAGGAGTAAGATTTATAACGCCCATAATAAGAGGCTTATCAAAGATAAGCTCCTTATCTCCAAACAACATTAGAAACTATGTTTGATTTGCTGGATCAGAGATAGATGGGTTTGATTTTTTTCGAGGAGTTTTTGTTCCAGAATCATCGGATTCACCTGATCTTGGTTTTGCTCCTACCATAATGTCATCAATTTGGTCTGTATTGAGCGTCTCAAATTCTACTAAAGCTTTTGCCATAGCATGAAGTTTTTCAATGTTTTTATTCAGCAAATCTGTTGCTGTTTTGTAACATTTATCGATAATTTTCTTGGATTCTTCGTCTATAAGCTTAGCAGTTTGATCTGAAAAAACTGTAGAAGTGTTGGAAGCAGATCTTCCTAGAAAAGGCTCATCGTTTTCTTCTTCGTATCTCATAGGACCTAATTTTTCAGATAATCCCCATTTAGTGACCATATTTCTTGCTAGTTCAGTAGCTCTTTCAATGTCATTAGACGCTCCAGTAGTAACGCCCTTATCACCATAAATTAGTTCTTCTGCTATTCTTCCGCCGAAAAGACCGCAAATTCTATCAATAATGCCTTGCTTGCTTAGACTGTATCTATCTTCTTCAGGAAGAAAAACGGTTACTCCCAGGGCTCTACCTCTTGGAATAATAGAGACCTTGTAAACTGGATCATGCTCTTTTAATTCTCGTCCGACGATAGCGTGGCCAGCTTCGTGGTAGGCTGTTCTTGTTTTTTCTTCAAGGCTCATTACCATTGATTTCCTCTCGGCTCCCATCATTACTTTATCTTTGGCTAGCTCTAATTCATTCATAGAGATTTTTTTCTTACCAGATCTGGCAGAAAATAGTGCAGCCTCGTTAACCAAATTTGCCAGATCCGCTCCTGAAAAACCTGGAGTACCTCTCGCTATAAAGGATAATTCAACATTTTCTGAAATAGGAACATTTCTACAATGCACCTTTAAAATTTGCTCACGGCCTTTTATGTCAGGAAGTGGGACAACAACTTGTCTATCAAATCGTCCAGGCCTTAAAAGTGCTGGATCCAAAACATCAGGTCTGTTGGTGGCAGCAATTATAATAATGCCCTCATTTGCCTCAAAACCATCCATTTCTACAAGAAGCTGGTTTAAAGTTTGCTCTCTTTCGTCGTGACCACCACCGAGTCCTGCTCCTCTATGTCTACCAACTGCATCTATCTCATCAATAAAGACTATACAAGGAGCTTGCCTTTTAGCTTGTTCAAACATATCTCTAACTCTAGAAGCTCCAACACCGACAAACATTTCAACAAAATCTGAACCTGAAATTGAAAAAAATGGAACTTGAGCCTCACCTGCAATAGCTCTAGCAAGAAGTGTCTTACCTGTTCCTGGAGAGCCGCTCATCAAAATACCTCTTGGTATTTTTCCACCCAACCTTTGAAACTTTGAAGGATCTCTGAGGAAATCAACTAGCTCTTGAACCTCTTCTTTAGCTTCCTCAACACCTGCTACGTCTTTGAAAGTTGTTTTAACTTTTCCGCCTTCGAGCATTTTGGCTTTACTTTTGCCAAAACTCATTGGGCCGCCTCTACCTCCCATACCTCCTTGCATCTGACGCATGAAGAAGAAAAAGATTGCTAAAATTATTAAAATTGGAAAACTTGCTACTAATAATTGAGTCCAAATACTTTCTGTTTGTGGCTCCTCTCCAAAAACTTCAACCTGATGCTCAAATAAATCATCCATAAGTTGATTATCTTGAACATAAATTGGTCTAGTGGTAGTAAAAGGAGTGCCATCATCTTTGAAGCCGTTAATGGTATACCCATCGCCTTGAAATGACACACTAGCAATTTGATCTTTATTGACGAGAGAAACAAACTCTGAATAAGTCATATTCTGAGATGAGGGGCCTTGATTAAAATTTTGTAATGCAAAAAAAGTTGCACCAGCAATAAAAAGCCAAATGAAAGTATTTCTTAAAAATTGTGACATATCTTTTCTCTATTTCTTTTCAATGCCCAAGACATAACATTCCTTTGAAGTTGATCTCGATGCATCGGGTTTAATTCTTTTTACAATTTCAAAGCGATCTTTAAGTTTACTATTTAAAAAATTCAAAGATTCGCCTTCAAAACATTTACATAAGTATTTTCCACCAATTTGTAGAAATTTGTCTACTATACTTATCTCTATTTCTAATAAGGAAATCATATTTTCGTTATCGATAACATTTACTCCACTAATATTGGGGGCAATATCTGATAAAACAATAGAGGATTCTAGTATGTCTATTTTACTTACATCATTTAAATCTATCTGATGAAAATCAACATTAGTAATTTTTTTCATTGGAAGAATGTCAATAGCAATAATTGAACCAGTTCCTTTTAAAATACTACTAGCTACCTGAGACCAACCTCCCGGGGAAGATCCCAAGTCAAGAATGTTATCTCCAGATTTGATTATTTTATAATCTTTTTGTATCTGGATAAGTTTATAAGCTGCTCTTGATCTATATCCTTCTTTTTTTGCCAAAGCATTAAATTTTTCTCCCTTGAAATATGAAGAACTTCTAGACATGCGATTTAAATATGATGTATTGAGATTATTTCGTATTCTTTAGTTCCAGAGGGACTTTCAAATTTTATGGTTTCACCTGCTTCCTTACCAATCATTGCTCTAGAGATGGGAGAGGAAAAAGAAATCTTTCCTTGTTTTACATCAGCTTCATCTTCTCCAACAATTTTATAATTAACTTCTTGGTTGTTATCAATCTCATATAGATTAATTGTAGCGCCAAAAATAACTTTTCCCATTTCTGGGATTTCCTTTATATTTATTACTTGAGATCTTGAAAGTTTTGATTCAATTTCCCTTATCCTTGCCTCTGAAATGCCCTGCTGCTCCTTAGCAGCGTGGTATTCTGCGTTTTCTTTGAGATCGCCAAATTCTCTAGCCTCTGCAATGGCTTTTGAAATTTTTGGTCTTTCTTTCAAAAGAGTCTGAAGTTCAGTTTGCAAACCTAACTCTCCTTCTACTGTCATTGGCTCTCTATCAGACATATCTAATTAAATTTCTTGTAATTTTTGATAAGACCAATCAACTTTTTTTGATAAAACTTCGCATATAGCTTTGGCTCCTTGAATTGTTGTTGTACAACATATTTTTTGATCTAAAGCTGTTCTCCTTATAGAAGCTGAATCCTTTATAGACTCTCTGCCTTCGGTAGTATTTATAACAAGATTTACTTCTTTATTTTTCATTAAATCTATTATGTTGGGCCTACCTTCCAAAACTTTTTTAATTTGTTTAACTTTAAATCCCATATCTTTAATGACGGCAGCAGTTCCTTTAGTTGCAATAAGTTTAAACCCTTCTTGGTTTAAAGAAGTGATAATCTCAGATAAAAACTGTTTATCTGTATCTCTAACACTAATGAAAGCACATCCAGTTTTAGGAATTTCTACTCCTGCAGCAACTTCAGCTTTCTCAAAAGCCTCTGCAAAAGTATTACCGATACCCATAACTTCTCCTGTGGATCGCATTTCAGGACCTAATATGGGATCAACATTTTGAAATTTATTAAATGGCATTACAGCCTCTTTGACACAGAAACGTTTTATATCTGGAACTCCTTTAAAATTTAATTCTTTTAGACTTTTTCCAGCCATGACTTTAGCTGCAATTCTTGCTAACGGAACACCTAATGCTTTTGAAACAAAAGGTATGGTCCTTGAAGCTCTAGGGTTTACTTCAAGAAGATAGACCTGATCATTAACATAGGCTAATTGAACATTTACTAATCCAACAATCTTCATATTAGAAATGACTTTGTTTACTTCAACCTTAATTTTTTTAATTACAGTTTTAGAAATGTCGTAAGGAGGAATGGAACAAGCAGAATCTCCTGAATGGACACCTGCTTGCTCAATATGTTGCAAAATTCCGCAGATAACTATTTCATCTCCATCACTAATTGCTTCAACATCGAACTCAATAGCAATATCTAGGAATCTATCAAGAAGTACAGGATTGGAATCATTTACCTTAAATGCAGTATTTAAATACTTTACTAAATCTTTATCATCGTAAACAATTTCCATTGCTCTACCGCCCAGGACATAAGAGGGTCTGACAACTAATGGATAACCGATCATATTGGCTACTTTGAGAGCTTGTTTTTCATTTGAAGCCATACCATTTGGTGGCTGTGTTAAATTATTTTTCTTCACAAAATTTAAAAACCTTTCTCTATCTTCTGATAAATCTATCTGATCCGGGGAAGTTCCAAGAATTGGAATGTTTAAGCTTTCAAGAGCGCTTGCTAACTTTAAAGGGGTTTGTCCACCATATTGAATTATCAAGCCTTCTGGTTTTTCAAGATCCACAATTTCAATTACGTCTTCTAATGTAATGGGTTCAAAATATAAACGGTCAGAAGTATCATAATCCGTAGAAACTGTCTCAGGATTACAGTTAACCATAATTGTTTCATATCCATCTTCTTTTAAAGCTTGAGCAGCGTGTACACAGCAATAATCAAATTCTATTCCTTGACCTATTCTATTGGGACCGCCGCCAAGGACCATAATCTTTTTATTTTTTGTTGGTTCTGATTCACATTCATCCTGATAAGTTGAATACATATAAGCAGTTGTCGTTCTAAATTCTGCTCCGCAAGTGTCAACTCTTTTAAAAACAGGATTTATCTGTAATTTTTTTCTTTTATTTCTTACATCGCCCTCATTTATTTTTAAAAGTTGGGCTATTCTTTCATCAGAAAAGCCTCTTTTTTTTGCTCCAATGAATGCCTGTTTATCGTCTAAGAATCCTTTTTTCTGAATTTCTTTTTCGTAAATTACTAATTCTTCAAGTTCAGATAAAAACCATGGATCAATGCCTGTTAAATCAAAAATCTCTTCTAATTTATGGTTATTTCTGAAAGCTTCTGCAATATAAAATATTCTCTCAGGAGTTGGAGAAATTAATCTAGAACGAATTTCTGATTTTGTTGGCTTAACATCAAGTTCCTCTAATCCACTTTTTCCAATTTCTAATCCTCGTATTGCTTTTTGAAAGGACTCTTGAAATGATGACCCTATGGCCATAACTTCTCCTACTGATTTCATTTGTGAAGTTAAAATTTCATCTGCTCCAGGAAATTTTTCAAAATTAAATCTAGGAATTTTAGTAACAACATAATCTATCGTAGGTTCAAAAGATGCCGGTATTCCATCGCCACTGATATCGTTTTTCAATTCATCTAATGTAAAACCGACAGCTAATTTTGCAGCAATTTTTGCTATTGGAAATCCAGTTGCTTTAGAAGCTAATGCTGAAGATCTTGAAACTCTAGGGTTCATCTCAATTATTATCATATCTCCATTTTCTGGGTTTATTGAAAATTGCACATTTGATCCGCCTGTTTCTACACCTATCTCTCTCAAAATTGCCATTGAAGCGTTTCTCATGTTTTGATATTCCTTGTCAGTAAGCGTTTGCGCTGGAGCAACAGTAATAGAATCTCCAGTATGAACGCCCATCGGATCAAAGTTTTCTATGCTACAAATAATAATGCAGTTGTCAGCTTTATCTCTTACGACCTCCATTTCGTACTCTTTCCAGCCAGATAAATATTGATCAATATATAACTCAGAGGTGGGAGATAAATCTAAGCCCCTCTCACAAATCTCTTCAAATTCTTCTGGATTGTATGCTATACCACTTCCTGAGCCTCCCATTGTAAAATTAGGACGAATAATGCATGGGAATCCAACCAGTTTTAGAATTTTCTTTGCTTCATCAAGATTATGAGCCAAACCAGCTTTTGGTGTTTTAAGGCCTATTTTTTTCATACACTCAGCAAACATTTCTCTATCTTCAGCTTTATCTATTGCTTCCTTAGTTGCTCCGATTAACTCGACATTAAATTCTTTTAAAACTCCATGCTTACTTAAATCAAGAGCTGCATTTAAACCAGTTTGTCCCCCCATCGTAGGCAAGATTGCATCTGGCTTTTCTTTTGATATTATTTTTTTTAGAGATTCCCAATTTATTGGTTCAATGTAGGTTGCATCTGCTAACTCAGGATCAGTCATGATTGTTGCTGGATTTGAATTGACTAAAATTACTCTATAGCCTTCTTCTTTTAGAGCCTTGCATGCTTGAACGCCAGAGTAATCAAATTCACATGCTTGACCAATTACAATTGGGCCTGCTCCTATAATCAGGATCGAACTTATATCTTTTCTTTTTGGCATGAAGTACTAATTTGACATATTTTTTATAAATTTATCGAACAGCCCTCGAATGTCTTGCGGCCCAGGACTAGCTTCTGGATGACCTTGAAAGCTAAACGCTTTTCCATTTTTATACGAAATGCCTTGAATGGTGTTATCAAATAGAGATCTATGAGTGACCTCAACATTATTATTGTTTTTTATGCTACTTTCACTGATAGTGAAACCGTGATTTTGACTTGTTATGAATACTTCATTAGTTTTTAAATCCTTAACAGGATGATTAGCTCCATGATGACCAAATTTCATTTTTTCTGTTTTCAAGCCCAGAGCCAATCCTAAAAGTTGATGTCCAAGACAAATTCCAAAAATAGGTAATTTTTTTTCTAACATTACTTTAATTGAGCTTATTGCATAATCACACGGATCGGGGTCGCCCGGGCCATTAGAAAGAAAGATTCCATCTGGATTCATTTTTAAAACTTCCTCGGGCGGAGTTTTTGCCGAGACTACTTTAATTTCACAGCCTCTATCCACCAATAAACGTAAAATATTGTGTTTCACTCCAAAATCATAGGCCACAACTTTAAATTTTTTTTCTGGTTTTTCTATATTTATTGAACCTTCATCCCAATTGTATTTTTTTTTACATGTAACTTTCTTGGCCAAATCTTTCCCTTTCAAATCTCCGAATGAATCAAATAAAGATTGTATTTTGTTTTCTGAATATTTTTCTTTTGAAATTACAGCTGGTTGTGAGCCCTCTTCTCTTAAGATTCTAGTTAACTTTCTAGTATCAACTCCTGATATTCCAGTTATATTCTTTTTTTTAAGGAACGAGGATAAGTCTTCTTTGTTCCTCCAATTACTTGTAATTTTTGTAATCTCCCTAATAACAATTCCCTTGCATCCTCCAGAAAGTGATTCTAAATCCTCTTCATTAGTTCCAACATTTCCAATATGAGGGTAAGTAAAACAGATAATTTGATCAGTGTAGGACAAGTCAGTAATTATCTCTTGATAACCTGACATCGATGTATTAAAAATTATTTCTCCAACTTGGGGTTCGAACGAACCAAAAATCTCACCAAAAAAAGTATGTCCTGATTTTAAGCTAAGCTTTCCTTTAAATGATTGATTATTTTTCAAAGCTAAATATTAAAAAAAATCGCGAAATAGAAGAAAATCTAATTATCGCGATTATTACAACTAATGCCGATTGCATTAAAAAATGACTATAATGAAATATACTCATTTAGTCTAGGCTAACTGTAAGAAAATGATAAAAAATTCTGATGAAATACAAAAAATGAGGGAGGTAGGCAAGCTTGCTTCACAAACTCTAGAGATGATAAGCGAATTTGTAATGCCTGGCGTTTCAACCGGCAAATTAGATGAAATTTGCCATAGATACATCACAGAAGATCTTAAATGTATTCCGGCTCCTTTAAACTACAAGGGCTTTCCTAAGTCAATATGTACTTCTATAAATCAAGTGGTTTGTCATGGCATTCCTAGTGAATCAAAAATTCTTAAGGATGGAGATATTTTGAATATCGATGTAACTGTCATTAAAGACGGTTTTCATGGAGATACTAGTAAAATGTTTATGGTAGGTTCAGAGAAACCCCACGCAAAAAAATTAATAGATGTAACCCAAAAGTGTATGTACGAAGCAATTAAAATTGTGAAGCCTGGTGCGAGACTTGGTGATATAGGTTACACAATTCAATCAATAGCTGAGAAATACCATTACTCAGTAGTTAGAGATTACTGTGGGCATGGAATTGGAAGAGTTTTTCATGAAGACCCTCAAGTTCTACATTATGGAATTCCAAATACCGGATTAACCTTAAAAGAAGGCATGTGTTTTACAATCGAGCCTATGATAAATATTGGAAGTTATAAAACTAAATTATCAAAAAAAGATGGTTGGACGGTCGAAACAATCGATGGAAGATTATCGGCCCAGTGGGAGCATACCATTTTGGTAACTAATTCTGGATATGAAGTTCTTACATTAAGACAAGAAGAATCTTTGGTATGAATCACCTGATATCTGAAATAAATTCCTATCCATTTGATAAGTTAAGAAAGTTGCTTTCGGCAGTATCGCCAAATAAAAAGGGCAATCCATTTATTAATTTATCTATAGGAGAACCACAAAAAAATTCTAGCGCTGAAGTTTTAAAAATTCTCACTAAGAATAAAAAACTTTTTTCACAATACCCTCCTATGGATAGCATTCATGATTTAAATTCTGCCTATAAACATTATTTAAATAAAAGATTTGGCATAAAAGATGTAACAGAAGAAAATATTCTTAACTTGGGAGGCACACGAGAAGGCACGTTTTCGGTAATTCAATCTTTATTTAATAGAGAAAATAAATCCGAAAGACCTTATGTTTTAATGCCTAACCCTTTTTACCAAATTTATGGGGGAGCTACTCTTTTAGCTGGAGGAGTTTCAAAACATATCAATTTGATTGATACAAAAAATTTTTCTCTTGACCTAGATTCAATAAAATCAGACATTTGGAGAAAATGTCAAATTCTTGTTCTTTGCTCTCCATCAAACCCTACAGGAAGTGTAATGAGCGAAAGCGAGATTTTAAAAGTCATAAAACTTTCAAGAAAATATGGTTTCTACATCGTTAGTGACGAATGTTACGTTGATATTTATCGTCAGAATCCTCCTAAAAGTCTCATAGAAATTTCATTTAAAAAATATGGAAATTTTAAGAATATATTATCTCTACATAGTTTATCGAAGAGATCTAACTTGCCTGGATTCAGATCTGGAATGATTTGTGGAGACAAAAATCTTATCAAAAATTTCAAAAAGTATAGATCTTTTCATGGGGTAAGTATTCCGATTCCAATTCAAATAGCTAGCAGTGAAGCTTGGCGAGACGAAAAGTTTGTTAAAGATAATAGAAATTTTTATAACGAAAATTTCTCCTTGGCTAATAAAATTCTTGACTACAAGGAACCAGATGGAGCTTTTTATATGTGGTTAAAAACTGAAAATGGAGAAAAATTTTCAAAAAGACTTTATAAACAAAAAAATATTGTTACTCTTCCTGGTAAATATCTTGCTGTATCGAAAAATGGAAAGAATCCCGCAGAAAACTATGTAAGAATTGCATTAGTTCATAACAAGAAAATCGTTAAAGAAGCTTTAGAAAAAATTTCTGATATTTTATAAATATGACAAATAAAAATTGGTTTGCATTAGGAATAGGCAAAAAAAATAAAAAGGGTAAGTACCTTGATATGTACTTTCACCCTGACAATATTTCTTCATCCGAAACTAATTTAAAAGAAACTCCAGAGCATAAGTTAGTAAAAGTATCAGATGACATTCCTCCGTCCTCTGTTCCAGAGGCATATCTAAAACTTCACTTGATTTCGTTAAGATTGATAAAACCAAACGAAACAAATTTAGATGGGATATTCGGAATTCTTCCTAATGTTGCTTGGACATCCATTGGTCCAGTTGATGTTGAAGAACTTGCAGGGAAAATAAATGAAAACAAAATTAAAGGCTCACCTATAAAAGTTTTTTCTTTAGATAAATTTCCCTCTCTTCTAGATTATGTATCACTTATTGATGTCAGAATTGCTGATGCTAGCAGGGTTAGATTAGGCGCATATTTAGGAGCTGGTACCACTGTGATGCACGAAGGATTTGTAAATTTTAATGCAGGTACTTTAGGTGAGGCGATGGTAGAAGGAAGAATTTCGCAAGGTGTCGTTGTTGATGAAAATTCTGATATTGGAGGAGGTGCGTCTACCATGGGCACTCTCTCGGGAGGCAATAACATAAAAATATCAATAGGGAAAAACTGTCTATTAGGTGCAAATTCTGGACTAGGAATTCCTCTTGGGGATCGATGTACTATCGAGGCAGGACTTTACCTTACAAGTGGCGCTAAGATAGAAATGCTCGACGAAACTGGAAAAATAGTCGAATCACTAAAAGCTAAGGAATTGTCCAATAAGACTGATCTTTTATTTATCAGAAATTCGTTGACTGGCGCCATTCAATGCAAAAAGAACTTAAATGTAAATAAACTCAATGAAGATCTTCATGACAACTGAGGATTTTGAGAAGCAAAAAATAAATATATCAGCTGGATTTTGGAGGAGAATCTTAGCCCTTTTTTACGATAGCCTCCTTATAACTGGAATAATTATAGGGTTTCTTTTAATTATTACTTTTCTATTTGATAAATCATTTGAAACTCCCTCAGAAAGATTATTCTTACAAATCTCTTATTTGTTTATAGGATTCTTATTCTTTACTTACTTCTGGAAAGTAAATAATGGGCAAACTTTAGGAATGCAAGTTTGGAAGATAAAAGTAGTAGGAGAAACAAATGAAAAACTTACTACTGGAGATTTATTAAAAAGATGTTTTTTTGGATTTTTATTCAATATTTTTTTTGGAATTAATTATTTATATATTTTTTTCAATAGAGAAAAAAAATCTTTAAATGATATTTGGTCAAAAACCAAGGTAATTAGATCTGATTAAGCTTTTAATAACCTTAAGCCAAGGAAGCCCACTATCAAAGAAGGAAGTAATATTGCTAGCCCAGGAGATATGTTATTAATTATTGCTATATTTCCTAGAATTTTTAAAATTAAATTGAAACCAAATGCCATCAATGCTCCAAACAAAAGCCTTTCTAGGTTTTTATTCTTTTCAAAAAATAGAATGGATAACGCGATGGACAAAATAATTATGGAGACCGCCGAAAATGGCTCTAATAATTTTTTCCAAAACTCGTAAGATATCTTTTTTTTCTCTCTTTCTGGTCCTGTTTGAGTAAGAATTTTATAAACTTGAGATAAGGGAAGTTCTTTAATTCCTAGATCTTCATTAATTCCTACATTAGGACCCTCCTCCCAGTAAAATACAGAATAATTTTCTTTTTTTATTGAGTCGAAAGCTTCATTTAACTGCCATTTATCTTCTTGTATTTCGAATGATTTAGCTTCAACTATAGACTGTAACCTTTTTTCTTCATTGAGATAATAAAGTTTAATATCGGATCCAGAGTTATCTAGAAAAGAATAATTAGCTAGAACATTATTTTTTTGCAACCAGTCTGATTTAATAGCTAACTCTTGGTCTTTAAATTTAATATTTTTAGCTAAAATTTCTAATTTTGGAGTAATTAATTCAAAACTTAACAAAGTAAATATTAAGAAAATAATTATTGGTTTCAGAATGTTTAAAATATTAGCCAACATAGATTTACCTAGTATTTGAGCAGCAATTAATTCGCCAGAATCACTCAAAAAGCCAAAAGTCAAAATTGCAGAGATAACGGCACATAATGGTAAGATCTCACAAAGTCGACTCAGAGAAATATAAAAAATATATTGAAGAATTTCTAAAAATGAATAATTTATACTTAAATCCTCTAATTCTTTTACTAAATTTAAAAGAAGATCTAATGAAAATATTAAAAAAGATACAAAAAAAAGAATTTTCAAAGATTCTTTGAAAAAAAACTTATCAATCGTATCTCCAAGAATTACATTCATATCAAAGTTTTATAAAAATATAAAATTAAAAAATAAAATAACTAAAAAAAAGAAAAAAGAAAGTTGAATAAACCACTTTTTCGAATATTTTCTAGCCACAATCGAATTTATATCTAATACGTAATTATTCAAACCAAAAAGCGAGAGTCCCAGGCTTAAGTAAACTCCATGAATGATTAAAAAAATCTGAATGGGGCTTAAAATGCCCTCTTCAACAAAAACTTTTTGTCCAATTACTAATCCATAATATGACAAAAAAATAACTAGGCCAGAAAAAATTAATAAAAATCTTCCGCTTTCATGCATTTTTAAGCTTAAAGGAACAGCTATTAAAACAGAAACTATCAACATTAAACTCAAGGAAATTCTTTCAAATATCTCAGAGAGATAAAATTTTGAATCAACTTTATTTATTAATTCATACCAATTTTTGGTTTTTATATCTTCGTTTACAATAACTTGATTTTTAGGAAATAAAAAAATTAAACTTTGAAAGTTTAAAAATAAATCGTTCTTTTCTAAGGGAATAACCAATTCTCCTTGCTCAAATATAATTTGATTGTAAGAGTCATCCGAAGAACTGGCGGTAACTTCATCAGAATTCAAAATGTAATTGAGATCGTCAGATTCAATTTTTGCAAAAATATTTTGAAATCCTAAATCTGATGCCCCTTCAGCATAAAAAACTCCATTTAGTTCTTTGATTTGATTTACCTTTCCTTCTCCCATCAATTTAAAATTATCTGCAAAAGATTGAGAATTTGAAAGAAAGCTTAAACGTTCATTTGAAGAAGGAGAAATAAAAAAAGAGTTAAAAATTAAAAAAATAGAAATAACCGCTGAGGGTATTAATGATAGATAAATTAATTTTAAATTACTTAAACCGGCTTGACTTGCAAAAGTTATTTCATTGGTTTTTTTTAAATTGTATATTGAGATCAAAGTACCAATAAATACTGAAGCTGGTATCACAACTTCTAATATAGAAGGTACAGAGAAAATTAAAACTAAACTTACAAGGCTTGGATACAACTCTCCATTTGAAGCTTTTTCTAAAAAATCAATTGACTGATTAAAGAATAATATTCCAAATAAAATAATAAAAGTTATAAGTAACGTTTTTAACACTTGGTTTAATATATAAAAAGATATTATTTTTGGCATAATAGTTTTTCAATGAACATATTAAGTATTATCTAACAAATTTAGATTGGAGCAAAAATGAAAAAACTAATTTCAATAACTACAAATGAAAAAAAAATTAACTCTTTGCAAAATCTTAACTCTGAGTGTTTGGTGATTGGTATAAATGAGGATAAAAAATTAAATGATATTACAAAAGTTTTAAACGCCGCGTCGTCAGGCTCAATTAAAAAATTACTTAATAGGCAAGAATTAACAGGCGGATTAAAGAATCAACTTTATCTTCCTGAATTGACTGGTTTCAAAGCTAACAAAGTTTATTTTATTGGTCTAGGTAAAAAAAATAAGGAACTTAACGAAGACGAATTTTCAAATTTAAGTAATGCACTATCAAAAATTACCATCTCTGCTAATTCACAAAATTTAGATATCTTCCTTCCCGAAATAAAAGTTAAGTCAAAAAATGCATCATGGGTGTATAAAATTCTTACTAGAGATATAGAGTCTGGCTGTTATCAATATTTTTTTGATGGCAAAAAAAAGCAACCAAAATATAAGTTAAGAAAAGTGAATTTTCTAAATTTAGAAGGAGACGTGTCTAAAACAAAAATTATTTCATCCATAAAAATAGGCCAAATAGTTGGAGCAGGAATGAATACTTCTAAGAATCTAGCTAACACTCCAGCAAATATATGCACTCCAACTCATCTTGCTAATCAAGCTAAATTATTGTCAAAAACGTATTCTTCAATAAAAACAAAAGTTTTGGGCGAAAAGGAGATGAAGAAACTTGGTATGGATTGTCTTCTCTCTGTAGGTAATGGAAGTGCTCAAGAATCAAAATTTATTATCATGCAGTATTCTGGAGCAGAAAAAAAATCTAAACCACACGTTATAGTTGGAAAAGGAATCACTTTTGATACGGGTGGTATCAGCATAAAACCAAGTCCAAATATGGATGAAATGAAATATGACATGTCTGGTTCAGCAAGTGTATTTGGAACAATGAGAGCTATTGGTGAAATAAAGCCGAAATTAAATATCATTGGAATCGTTGCTTCAGCAGAAAATATGCCTAGTAGTACAGCCACCAAACCAGGTGATGTAGTCAATACTTTATCTGGTCAAACAGTAGAAATTTTAAATACAGATGCTGAGGGAAGATTGGTTCTTTGTGATGCATTAACTTACGTAGAAAGATTCAAGCCGGCTAGTGTAATCGATATTGCAACTTTAACAGGAGCGTGTGTTGTTGCCTTAGGTCACCAAGCAACAGGGCTTCTATCAAATGACCAAGGATTAGCTGACAATATTATGGAAAGTGGTTTTTCAAGTTGCGATAAAGCATGGCAGCTTCCATTATGGGATGAATATCAAAGTGATATAAACAGCAAATACGCTGATATTGCTAATATTGGTGGAAGAGCTGGAACAATAACAGCTGCATGTTTTCTTTCACGTTTTACAAAAACTTACAAATGGGCTCATCTAGATATTGCTGGTACCGCTTATGGAGGGCGAGTAGGAAAAACCTCTAGCGGAAGACCTGTTCCTCTTCTTACGGAATATTTATTGTCTAGAAAATAAATATATGAGTACTGTAAGCTTTTTAAAAGCTGGAGATACAGAAGAAAAAGCTATCGATTTTGTTTGTAAGCTAACTGGAAGAATCACTTATGAAGATTTGTCAGCAATTGACTCAAAAAAAATTAATATAAGATGCAATGATGCGGAACAGGCCTCAATTCTAAACGAAAGATTATGGGGTTTTCCAGAAGATATATATATTCCTCACAAAATAACAACGGAAAAAAATTCAAAAAATTGTAATGTTCTTATTTCTTACCCCGGTTTAAAAAATGAAGAAGATTTCTTTTATCTAATAAATCTTAATCCTCAAATACCATCTAATTACTGTGATTTTAAGAAAACTTATCAGATTGTCATCACAGATAACTCAACCTTTCAAAACACAGCAAGAGAAAGCTACAAAAAATGCCTAGGAGATGGACTCAAACCAGAGTTTATTGAAGAAAATGAAAAAAATATTTGAGCCAAAAAAAATAGAAAAAAAATGGTACGCCTTTTGGGAAAAAAATAACCTTTTTAGGTCTAATGCTTCATCTAACAAAAAACCTTATAGCATAATGATTCCTCCGCCAAATGTGACAGGAAATCTTCATATGGGTCATGGATTCCAAAATACATTAATGGATACTCTGGCAAGGTATAAAAGATTGAAAGGCTTTGAGGTTCTCTGGCAGCCGGGAACCGATCATGCTGGGATCGCGACTCAACTTGTTGTTGAGAGGAATCTTGAACATAAAGGACTATCTAGAGAAAAAATTGGTAGAAATAAATTTGAGAAAGAGATTTGGAAATGGAAATCAAGCTCAGGAAATATTATCTCTTCGCAATTAAAAAGAATGGGGGCTTCATTAGATTGGAGTAGAGAAAAATTTACTATGGATAATGATTTCAGTGATGCTGTAACTGAAATATTCTGCTCGCTTTACGAAGAAGATTTGATATATAGAGGCTATAGGTTAGTAAATTGGGATGTGAGTTTGCAAACTGCAATCTCTGATTTAGAGCTTTTATCAAAAGAAGAAAATTCAAAAATTTGGCATATAGCTTATAAAAATAGCGATAAAAATAAATCTATTGTAGTAGCAACAACCCGACCTGAAACAATGTTTGGTGATGTTGCTATAGCAGTAAATCCAAACGATAAAAAATATAAAAATCTTATAGGCGAAGAATTTGAAGTTCCTTTTTGTGAAAGGTCAATCAAAGTTATTGGAGACAATTACGTAGATGAAAGTTTTGGCACAGGTTGTTTAAAAATTACTCCAGCACATGATTTCAATGATTTCGAAATTGGTAAAAAGCATAATTTACCAATAATAAATATCTTAAATAAAAATGGTCTTCTGAATGAAAATGTTCCCAAAAAGTATCAAAATCTTTCTGTTGTAGATGCAAGAAAAATATTATTGGAGGATTTACAAAAAAGTGGAGCTCTCATCAAAGAACTCGAACATAAACATAATGTACCAAGAAGTGAAAGGACTGGAGAAATTTTAGAACCGATGCTAACCAAGCAATGGTATTTAAAATCTAGAGAACTTGCTGAGGATGCAATAAAATTGGTAAAAACAAGAAAAGTAAAATTTGTTCCCGCTAATTGGGAAAAGACTTATTTTTCTTGGATGAATGATATAAGAGACTGGTGTATTTCTCGTCAGTTGTGGTGGGGACACAGAATTCCAGCTTGGTATGATGAAAGCGACAATGTCTATGTAGGCGCGACTGAAGAAATAGTAAGAAAAAAATATAAACTCAAAAACACCCTAAAGTTAGCAAGAGATGAAGATGTATTAGATACTTGGTTTTCTTCTCAACTTTGGACATTTGTGACGCTTGGTTGGCCTAAAAAAACAAAATTTCTAAAGAAATTCCATCCTACTTCAGTATTAGTTACAGGATTCGACATAATTTTCTTTTGGGTTGCAAGAATGATAATGATATCGCATAAATTTCTAAAGGAAGTTCCCTTTAAAGAGGTCTATATTCATGGACTAGTAAGAGACGGCGAAGGTGAAAAAATGTCAAAGTCAAAAGGGAATATAATCGATCCAATAGATATTATTGATGGAATTGACTTAAAAACTTTAATAGACAAAAGAACTTCAAACTTAATAAATCCAAAACAAAAACAAAAAATTACGAATAAGACGGCTTTAGAATATCCTGATGGAATCTCTCCCTATGGAGCCGATGCTGTAAGGTTTACTTTTTGTTCTCTTGCTTCGGGAAGTCGAGACATAAATTTTGATTTAAAAAGAGTTGAGGGATATAGAAATTTTTGCAATAAATTATGGAATGCTTCGAGATTTATTTTATTGCAATGCAACGAAAAGAAAATTGGGAAAGGCGCTTCGAGATCGAGTGAAGATTTATGGTTACTTAACGAACTTAATAAAACTCTGAAAGAATATTGCCTTCATTTAGAAAATTATAGATTTGATCTTGCAACAAAGGTTATTTACGAGTTTGTTTGGGATATTTACTGCGATTGGTACATCGAGTTCTGTAAAATTAGATTGCAAAGCGAGAATTTAACAGTCAAAGATAAAGGGTCAATTTTAAATTCGCTAGTAACATCTCTGGAATCAATTTTAATAGCTTTACATCCGATAATACCTTTCATAACTGAAGAAATTTGGCAACAATCCAAAAAATATCATAAGTTTAATAAAAAAAGCATTTCCCAAAGAAACTTTCCAAAAATAATAAATTCAGAAAAATCTTTTAAAGAAATAGAGCTGATAAAATCTGCAATAGTAGGTATTAGAAACTTTAGAGCTGAGATGAAATTATCTCCAAAAGTTAAAATAGATTTATGTTTAGATAGCAAAAACAAAACTTTTAAAACTTTAAATCAATATAAGTTATATCTTGAAAGGCTTGGAGGTGTTAATAATATTATTTATGAATCAAGCCCTCCTCCATCTTCTATAATTCTTGTAACAGACGATAAACTATTTATTCCTTTAAAAGGTCTTATAAATTCAAATGAAGAAATTAAAAGAAATTTAGAAAAATCAAAAAAAATGGATGTACAGTTTGAATCTTTGCAAAAACAATTAAAAAATAAAAAATTCCTAAGTAATGCGCCAAAATCACTTATTAAAGAAAGAAGAATGCAAATGAAAGAAATAAAAACTAAAATTTCTGAAACTAAAAAACATATTAAGGTATTAAAAAAAGTATAATTTCGTTATGTGGTTAAGAGGAGCTACAGCAGGAATAATTATAAGCCTTTTGGCAGCTGGGCTTTATAATTACCTTTTTCAAGAAAGTTTCCTTAGGGCTTTTCTTTTTATTTTGTTTTCTACTTATATTTCCAGTATGACCATAGTTTATGGAAAAGAAATAAAATATAGACTTAAAAGAGAAAAAGGAACCATAAAATGGTTTGATCCAAGTAAAGGTTATGGTTTTCTTGAAAGAGATAAAGGCGGCGATCTTTTTATTCATTTTGCATCAGTAAATGAAAAAGACCGAAAAAACTTGAAAGAAAATACTAGAGTTAGTTACAAAGTTGTTTCTAGTGTTAAAGGGCCGCAAGCTAATGAGATAAAAACTATTTAGTTTTTCTCATATAAAATCTTATTTTTTTTTCTTCAATATTTTTTTTATAAGCTACGAAACCAAATTTTTCATAAAATTCTTTTGTATACTCTCTAGAGGTCAAAATCAAAGAGGAATTAATAAATTTTTCATTCTGGACTTGAAAGATAAATTCCATCAATTTTTTTGCCACTCCTTTATTTCTATATTCTTTAGAAACAGAAAATCTTTGAAGGGATATATCTTCTTTTGTATTGGGCCAAAGTCTTGCATAAGCAACTAAAATTTCTTTTAAATAAATCAGTAAATGATGACTTTCTTTGTCAATTTTTTGGTCGTCATATATCTTGTCTCCTTTACTTTTATCTCGAAGATCAATTATTTCTTGAAAACTTTCTTCGTCAATACTAGAAAAGTTTCTACATTTTTGGATGTAAATATCTTTAACTGTTCCCACTAATTATTTTTAAGGACAAGGATTAGGACATTCCGAATGAATCTTATCTAATTCATCCAATATATCTTGAGATAACTTCGTTTGTTCGCTCTTTATTGCGAGTTTTAGTTGAGCCATTGAGGTTGCTCCAATGATATTTGAAGTAACAAAGTCTCTCGAATTAACGAAAGCATTTGCCATCAGGGAAGGATCTAAATCAGACTGCTCAGCCAGACCTACATATTTCCTAATAGCTGATTCTGCACTAGGCGTTTCGTATCTTTGACCTCTTCCAAATAACTTGGTTCTCGATCCTTCGGGAAGTTTTCCATCTAAATACTTTCCCGATAAATAACCTTGAGCTAAAGGAGAATAAGCAAGCAAACCTACTTCACTTCTGTGGAAAAACTCTGACATTCCAGTTTCATAATTCCTATTTAAAAGATTATAAGCATTCTGGACAGACTGTGCTCTTGGGTAAGATTTCTTCTCTGATACGTTTAAGAATTCAGATAATCCCCATGGAGTTTCGTTAGACAAACCAATGTGTCTTACTTTCCCGGTTTTTACTATTTCTTCAAGAACCTCCAGTGTTTCTTCAATTGGAATAGACTCCAGATCATAATGCTTATACAAGCCCAATCCTCCACCAAAAATGTTTAAAGCTCGATCCGGCCAATGCAACTGATATAGATCAATATAGTCAGTTTGGAGTCTTTTCAAGCTTCCTTCTATTGCTTCTTCAATATTTTTTTTATTAAGTCTAGTTTCGCCCCCTCTAAACCATTTCATTCCACTTCTGCCCGCAACTTTAGTTGCTAGAATAATTTCCTTCCTATTTCCATTTTTACTAAACCAATTTCCAATAATCGTTTCAGTACTTCCTTGTGTTTCTGCTTTTGGAGGGATGGAATAAAGTTCAGCTGTATCAAAGAAATTTACTCCTTGTTCAACAGCATAATCCATTTGCTCGAAGCCTTCTTGTTGAGTATTTTGTTGCCCCCACGTCATAGTTCCAAGACAAATTAAACTCACATCAATTCCAGTGTTGCCTAATTTTCTAAATTCCATTTAATACCCCCTATTAAAACTAATTATTTTTTTTAAAAAGAAAAGAAAAAACCTTGAAATACTAACAAATGAAGATAGATTTATGTGTTTAGTATAAATAAGTCCATCTTCTCTACCCGCTAATAATCTATAGTAATTTTTCCTTTTTCCCACATTTCTGTAATCATTTTTTTTATAGAAACTGATTGCACCTATATTACTATTTCTAACCTCTAAAAATATATCTGATACTCCTTTTTTAGTAAGTTCTTTTTCTGTTTTATCCAAAAGCTTTTGACCCATACCCTGAGATCTAAAGTCAGGATGTATTGATATATTCAAAAGATGAGACTCAGTAAAATTAACTGTAGAAATGCAAAATCCTAACAGCAAATCATCTTGTAATATCACAATATTTTGATAACTAGAATTTATACAGTCAATAAAGCTTCCTATTGACCAAGGCGTAGGATTAGATAATTTTTCTATTTCCATGATTTGATCTAAATCTTTAAATTCTAAAGATTTAAATTTAATCGATTTTTTTCCAGGCATTTTTTCTTTTTTTTGGATTAAGCATAAACTCTTCTAAACAATTGGGTTTTATAATTTTATTTTCTACAAAAAAATTTAAAATTTCATTTGAATCTTTTTCTTTAAAATCTAGTCCAAAGGACATGGATAAAGAAAATAAAAAAGATATTTCAGTAGGACTAAATTTTTTAATTTTTATCTTTACAACTTTATTTTTTTTAAAAAGGAAATCTTTATTTAATTTCCATTTATCAAATTTTAATTCTTCTAAGATATACTCGCCAAATTTCATTTAATTAATCCTATATAATATTTTAATCCAAATCTAAAATTAAAATTGAAAGAAATTATAAATAGCTCAGCTTCTAAATATTCTGCTTTTAAAAAGGTAGAACTTAATTCTAGGAAATGGCCAGAAAATCAGGTCACTAAACCCCCTGTCTGGTGCAGTGTTGACTTAAGGGATGGAAATCAAGCCTTGATAGAGCCTATGGGTATTGAAAAAAAAATAAGATTTTTTTCAATGCTTGTAGAACTGGGATTCAAACAAGTTGAAATAGGCTTTCCATCAGCTTCAGATACAGAATTTAATTTTGTCCAAGAATTAGTTAAACAAAAATTAATACCTGACGATGTCCAAATACAGGTGCTTACACAAGCTAGAGAACATCTAATCAAAAAAACTTTTGAGTCGGTTGCTGATTGTAAAAACGTAATTATTCATTTATACAATTCAACTTCTACACTTCAAAGAAAAGTTGTTTTTAATAAAGAAAAAAGTGGTATTACCAAAATAGCAACAGATGGTGCTGAATTAGTAAAAAATTTAGCATCTGAAATGAAAGATGTAAATTGGCAGTTTCAATATAGCCCAGAAAGTTTTACTGGAACCGAATTGGAATACGCTCTAGAAGTTTGTAATAGAGTTAATGAAATTTGGGAGCCTACTGAATCAAATAAGACAATTATGAACCTACCTGCAACTGTTGAATTATCCACACCAAATATTTATGCGGATCAAATAGAATGGATGTCAGAAAATCTTATCGATAGAGATAATATATTATTAAGTCTTCATCCCCATAATGACAGAGGGACTGCAGTTGCTGCAGCTGAACTAGGGCTTATGGCAGGAGCTGATAGGATTGAAGGCACTTTATTTGGTAATGGAGAGAGAACCGGTAATGTTGATATTGTTTCTTTAGCTCTTAATCAACTAACTCAAGGCATAGATCCAAAGTTAGATTTTTCTGATATAAACAAAGTTATGCGAGAGGTTGAATATTGTAATCAATTGCCTGTTCATCCTCGTCATCCTTATGCTGGTGATTTAGTTTTTACTGCTTTCTCAGGATCTCACCAAGATGCCATCAAAAAGGGTTTTGATGCTATGAGAGAATCCAATGATCCTAAATGGGCAGTTCCATATTTACCTATAGATCCTGCAGATGTGGGCAGAACTTATGAAGCTGTTATTAGGATAAATAGTCAATCAGGAAAAGGAGGCGTTGCATATTTATTAGAAAAAGATCATGGCTTATCGTTGCCCAGAAGATTACAAATTGACTTTTCAAAAGTTATTCAAGAAATAACAGATGATAGTGGTAAAGAGATTGAGGTTGAGGAAATATGGCAAGAATTTAAAAAAAATTATATTGACGTTGGAACGAGCTTAAAATATCTGAGTCATAGTATTAGTTCAGAGAATTCCTCCAACAAGATTAACTCTGATGTCCTAAAACTTAATATAAATTTTAAGGGAAAAGAAGTTGAAATAAGCGGTGAAGGAAATGGTCCTATCGAAGCCTGTATTAATGCTTTGAGTGAATTACTTAATTCGTCAATAAAAATATCAGATTACCATCAACATGCAATTTCCTCTGGTGCAGATGCTTCAGCTGCAGCTTATATAGAAATATCTATCAAAGATGAGACCTTCTGGGGAATAGGAATTAACTCAAACACTGTTGCAGCATCTTTTGAAGCAATAATTAGCGGAATCAATAAATCTATAGATTAGATTCTGCAGACATAAACCCTTTTTTTATTCTCAAACATACGTAATTGCCTTTTTCTTTGGAGCCCCAGATAAATTTAGGCTGGCTTGTTTTTTTAGTATTTAAAAAAGATTTTGTTAATTCTTCTAAGACTTGGGAACTTGGCAATCTAAATTTTTTTGATTCCAACCAATTCAAGATTAGTATCTTTTGATATTCGGAATCATATTTTTTTAATTTCTCTACATTGATTTTTTCCTCAACGAGAATATTTTTAAGTTCTTGGGATGAAGTTTTGCTTAAAAAATCATATGACGCCTTATTATTATCTATATATTTTGAAAGACTTTTTCTATAATTTGGCCATCTTTTTGAAATTTTTGATATAACTTCGTTTCGTAAATAATTTCGATCAAATTCAATATTATTATTTGATTCATCTTCAACATAACTCAATTTTTTTCTTTTAGCTATTTCGATAAGATCATTCTTAGATAATTTAAGAAACGGTCTTATTAAGATTCCCTTTCCTAAAGCTCGTTTTGCTGGGATAGAAGAGGAACCCTTTAAGCCAGATCCTCTTAACATTCTAAAAAATAATGTTTCAATTTGGTCGTCTAGATGATGCCCCATAAACAAAATTTCATCCTTACTCAAAACTTTCTCAAAGATGTTATATCTTTTTTCTCTCATCAAAGATTCAAGGCTTGCTCCTTTTAAATTATTAGATTTGAAAGAAAATTTTTTTAAGATTAATCCATAATCTTTACAAAAGCTTTTGCAATGCTTTTCCCATTGCCCGGAATATTTAGAATATTCATGATTGATGTGTATTGCCACAACATTGCATTTGATATCTTTAGCTGCTTCTCCGACTTCATAAAGCAGTACAGTTGAGTCAACTCCTCCGCTGTAAGCAACATAGCACGTCTTATTTTCTTGCAAATGAGGAATTATCAGAGATTTTGGATCAATCAATTATTAAACCAAACCGTAAGACATAATTTTTTCATATCTTTTCTTAAGAATTTCGTCTATATCTTGAGTATTCAAATCATTGAGGGTTTTTTCAATAGAATCACTTATTAAATTGCAAGATCCACCTAAATCTCTATGCGCCCCACCTAAAGGCTCAGAAATAACTTCGTCTATTAAACCAAATTTAATCAAACTTTCGGCATCAACTTTCATAGCTTTTGCTGCTTCATTAGCTTTGGATTTATCTCTCCAAATAATTGAAGCGCAAGCTTCGGGAGAAGCAACTGCATAAATTGAATATTCCAACATACAAATGTGATCTCCAACTCCAATCGCCAATGCCCCGCCTGAGCCTCCTTCGCCTGAAATAATGACAATTATTCTAGTTTTCAAATTTGAAAGAACGCTTAAGTTTTTAGCTATGGCCTCACTCATTCCTCTCTCCTCACTTTCGATACCAGGATAAGCTCCCGGTGTATCAACAAATGTTATAAGAGGTAAGTTAAAATTTTCTGCTAGTTTCATGAGTCTTTCTGCTTTTCTATATCCTTCTGGTTGAGCCATACCAAAATTTCTATTTAACTTATCTTCGGTATTTTTACCCTTTTCATGTCCTAACAACACAACGGGCATATTCTTAAATTTTGCGAGACCTCCGATAATAGCCCTATCGTCTCCAAAGGTTCTATCGCCATGTAATTCATCAAAGTCTGTAAAAATATTTTCTATGTAATCAGAAAAATGAGGTCTATGAGGGTGTCTTGCAACTTGAACTTTTTGCCAAATATCTAATCTGCTATAGATTTCTTTAGTAGTTTTCTCAATTTGATTACTAATATCAGATATTTCTTTAGAAACTGCATTTTCATTTTTTGTAGAAGTTTCAAGGTTCTCTATTTTGCTTTCAAGGTCGCTAATAGGTTTTTCAAATTCAAGGTAAGTGTAAGCCATTTAATTTCTCAAAAAGTAATGTAAATCTATATTTTTTATTCCACAGGTCCTCTTTAAAGTGTCAAAATTATCATTAGTGAGAGAAATATTAAAGTTTTCTCTTAGATCCATTCCAACTCTTCCATCTTTGGTATGATAATTTAATTCAACCGGACAACCATCTGAAGTTTCTTCTAAGGAAAAATTTTGTAAATTTTCAATCAATTTTTCAATTTTTTGTGGCTGGTTGTCAGAGACATTTATAGACAGTTTTCTAGCAAATTTTATTCTTGCTTGCTCTAAAGTATAAAGTTGTGTGACTCTCATCTTTTTTGCTAATCCGAATTGTTTTATTTTTTCAATATTCTCCTCTATAACCTCTCCATCAGCGATTATAATTTCATGTCCATTAAAAGATAAGTTAGATTGATCGAGAACTTCTTGATTTATAGTCAGCTCTATTCTGTCTGAATTATCATCTAAAGTGGCAAAGACAATTACTCCCCTTCTTGTTTGGATCCTATTATGAGAAATAATAACTCCGCAACATCTTTGAAAATTTTTACCTAAGACAAGATCTTTAATTTTTACCGGAGATATTTGCTCTAGTTCCCAGAAATTTTCATCAACTGGATGATGTTGGAGATGATAACCTAAAGATTCAAATTCTAATTTTGATGTTTCATTTGAGTGATTAGCTTCATCAACTTCTTTTTTTCCCTCAGGAGAAAATTCTTGAACCCCGAACATATCAGTCTGACCATTTTCAAGATTTTCTAATTCTTGTCTTGCCAGTTTTAAAATATCTTCCATCTGATCTAAAAGTTTAAATCTATCATTAGAAAATATATCCATGGCGCCGCTTTTTATTAAAGGTTCCAGGCATCGCTTATCTACCTTCGATAAATCAACTCGAAAACAAAAATCTTTTAAGCTTTTAAAATCTCCATTACTTCTCTCTTCGACAATATTCTCTATCGCTGAATCTCCTACACCTTTTATTGCACCGAGGCCAAATAGAATATTTTCTTCATTTAGAGAAAGAAAATTTTTTGAACTTTTATTTATATCTGGCGGATTAATTTTCAATCCTAATGAGTGAGAATCGTCTATAAGAATTTTAATTTTATCAGTGTCATCAAGTTCTGATGACAAAGCTGATGCCATAAATTGAGAGGGATAATGTGATTTCAGCCATGCAGTTTGATAAGAAATAAGTGCGTAAGCTGCAGAATGAGATTTATTAAACCCATATCCAGCAAATGTTTCAATTTGGTCCCACAAATCTTCAGCTACTCTTTTAACTTTATTCTTATTTTGAGCCCCTTCGATAAAACTTTCCTTTTGACTTTCCATTACTTCAGGAATTTTTTTTCCCATAGCTTTTCTTAAAATATCTGCCTGACCTAAAGTAAAGCCTGAGAATTCTTGAGCTAGTTGCATGACTTGTTCTTGATACACAATAACTCCGTAGGTACTCTTTAGAATCTTCTCGACTTCATTGTCTTTGGAATAATCAATGTTTTCATCTCCATTTTTCCTATCGATATATGTATCCACCATCTTCATTTCTAGCGGTCCAGGTCTATAAAGAGCGATCATTGCAATAATATCTTCAAATGTATTAGGTTTTAATTTTATTAGATATTCGCGCATGCCTCTTGATTCCATCTGAAAAACAGCTGTTGTTATTCCTTTCTGAAGTAATTCAAATACCCCTTTATCGTCTAAATCGAGTTCATCTATATTTATTGGTTCTAAATTAATAGAATCTCTAAAATCATTTATTTGTAATAAGGCGTTATTAATTACTGTTAATGTCTTTAATCCTAAAAAATCAAATTTTTGCAGACCTACTGCTTCTATGTCCTCCATACTGTACTGAGTAGCGTAACTTTGCGAAATATTTTCATCATAAGTATCTGCATCAAGATATAAAGGTGAATAATCATTTATCGCAGAAGGCGCTATAACTACTCCGGCTGCATGCTTACCAACGCTTCTAGTAGTTCCTTCCAATTTAAGGGCCATCTCAAATATTTCCGATGCATCCTCATCAATTTTTAAAATTTGTTTAAGATCTTTACTTTCGTTTATAGCTCTTTCTAAAGTCATTTCAGGGCTGAAGGGTATAAGTTTTGCAATTTTATCTCCTAAGCTATAGGACTTGCCTTGAGCTCTAGCAACATCTCTAACAACGGCTCTTGCAGCCATGGTTCCAAACGTACAAATTTGAGCCACAGCATGCTTTCCATATTTGTTAGTAACGTAATCTATGACCTTTTCTCTTCCATCTCTGCAAAAGTCTATATCAAAATCCGGATTACTAATTCTGTCTGGATTTAAGAACCTTTCAAATAAAAGATCGTATTTCATAGGATCCAATCCAGTTATTCCTAAAGCATAAGCAATAAGAGATCCTGCCCCGGATCCACGACCAGGGCCTACAGGAACGTCATTACTTTTGGCCCAATTTACAAAATCGGCAACAATTAGAAAATAACCCTCGTAACCCATCTTAAGAATAGTATCTAGTTCATAATTAAATCTTTCTAAATATTCTGAAGGCAGTTCTTCAAGGTAATTAAATTTTGTTTTTTCAAGAATCCCCTTCTCTGATAATTTTCTTAAATATTCAGATTCTTTCAGCTCATCTGGAGTTTCAAAATCCGGTAAAACATAAATACCCGTTTTAATTTCAAGGTTACACATTTTTGAAACTTCGAAAGCATTATCAATAGCTTCTGGAATGTCTTCAAATAGTTCTTGCATTTCTTCAAATGACTTAAGATATTGATCTTCTTTGTAGTCTCGTTTTCTTCTTGGATCACTTAATACATATCCAGATTGAATACTTACTCTAGTTTCATGAGATTCAAATTCGTTTTGGTTTAAAAACCTAACTCTATTTGACGCAATTAAAGGAATGTCAGAAGATTTTGATATCTCGATCAGTGAATCATTGCACTTTTTTTCATTATCAAAGCCGACTCTGGTTATCTCTAAAAAAAAATTTTCTTGAAAAATGTCTTTAAAAAAACGGGCTTGTTTTTCTGCCAAATCAAATTTATCTGCCAAAACTGAGTGGGCAATTTGACTTTCCAAACCTCCGCTAAACATAATCAATCCATCTTTATTATCTTTTAAAATTTCTAGACTTATAAGACATTCTTTTTTTCTTTTTCCGTTCGTATTAGCAAAAGATATTAATTTCATAAGGTTTCTATAACCCTCTAAATTTCTCGCCAATAGAGTTAGTTGACCTTTAGTGTTTTCTCCTTCAAGAGTCATTTCAGATCCACAAATTGGTTTGATACCGTTTTCTCTCATAGTTTGATAAAAATTTACAAATCCAAAAAGATTTGAATTATCTGTTATAGCCACAGATTCATATCCCAGTTCAGACGTCTTTTGCGCAAGATCATCCATACTTACAAGACCGTCGTTGATTGAATATTCAGAATGCAAACTTAAATGACAAAATTTATTCATTAATATTTTTGATTGGGCTAAAAGATTTCCTATGTTCTTTTATTATTCCATAAGTATTAATAGCTTCTATATGTTTTTTTGTTGGGTACCCTTTATGAGACGAGAAGGAAAACTCAGGGTGTTTATGGTCTAATTTTCTTAACAACTCATCTCTATAAACTTTAGCAATAATTGAAGCCGCCATAACTTCTGGGACTAAGTTATCAGCTTTTACAATAGCGATTAAAGGATATTTTGATTCAAAAGTGTCTAAACCATCCACTACGATTTTTGATGGAGAACAATTTAAATCTAAAACTGCTTTTTGCATTGCTAAAATTGAAGCTCTTTTAATATTGATTTTGTCTATGATTTTTGACGAAACTATTCCAATGGATATAGATTTGGCCTTCTTTTGAATTTCTTGGGCAATTTCATATCTTTTTTTTTCTGAGAGTTTTTTAGAGTCTTTAAGACCAAAAATACTTACTTCGCCCAATACTACTGCAGCTGCAACTACTGGTCCGACTAAGCTTCCCCTTCCAACTTCATCAACACCGGCAATTAATTTTTTCAAAATTATTACAACGATTTTATTACAGAAAAAAATTTAGACTCATTATCATTAATCAAAGAATTATGCAGAATTTCAAAATTTTTTTTCATTTCACCAAGATCATCTTTCATTAAAGTATCCAATTCATGTATGAGGTTATTTAAATTTACTTGAGTCTGAAGTAATTCATTAACTATTTTTTTTTCACTCAAAATATTTGGAAGAGAAATGTATTTTGAATAAATTAGTTTTGATAAAACAAAGTAACTCAGAAAATTAGTTTTATAGATTACTACCATAGGTGTTTTGCAAAGCGCACCTTCAAGTGTTGCAGTTCCAGAGGATATAATTGAAAAATCACAAGCTGATAAAACGGTTTTTGAATCGTCATAACATATAATTAAATTATTAAGCTCTTTTAGCTTTTCTTCAAAAAAATATTTCTTTGAGTTTTTAGTCAAAGTAAGAATGAATTTTAGTTTGGGATTATAATTTTGATAATGTTTAACCAAAGAAAGTAAATCGTTTATATGATTCCTTATTTCGGAGTCTCTACTGCCAGGAAGAAGTGCTATGTAAATTTTAGATTTATCTAAATTTAATTTATCTTTATATTTATCTTTATCGATCTCTAATTCTATATTTTTAGCTAAAGGGTGGCCTACAAAGCTTGAGCTCAAATTATTATTTTCCAAAATATTAGTTTCGAATTTATATAAACAGAAAATATGATCTAAATAATTAGAGAATTTTTTAATTCTTCCTTTTCTCCATGCCCAAACTTGAGGACATACATATTGAATTGTTTTTATGTTAGTTTCAGATTTTAATTTTTTTGAAATCCCTAAGTTGAAGGATGGACTATCTATCCCAATGAAAATATCTGGTCTTTCATCAATAAAATAATCAACTAGTTGTTTTCTTCTTCTAAGAAGGTTTTTTAATGAAAATAAAGGCTCTATAAGTCCCATTTTTGAAATTTCTTCGAAAGGAAATAGGGATTTAAAGCCTTTTTCTTTCATTCTTTCTCCACCTAGGCCTATAAACTGAATATCACTTCTATGCTTTTTTAAAGAGTCAATTAAGTCAGACCCTAAAATGTCTCCTGATTCTTCTCCAGCGGATATGGCTATTTTCACTTTTAGATCTACCTAATTATTCCTCTTTCTGAAATTTTTATTGAATCCAAAAGTAAATTAATCTCTGGTATATGATTGAAACTTTTTTTTATTTCTTTTCTTGCCTCGTCCAAAGGTATTTTTCTCATGTATAAAATTTTATAGGCCTCTTTTAGTGATTTAGAGCTTTCTTTTGTCATATTTAATCTAGCTATGCCAGTTGTATTAAGTCCTCTTGCTTTTGCAGGATTTCCACTCACTCTTACAAATGCTGGAATATCCTTAGAAACGGCGCTTCCCATTGCAGAAAAACTGTAAGCTCCTATATTACAAAATTGGTGAATAAGACTAAATCCTCCTAGAATTACACCCTTTTCTAGTCTTACGCATCCAGCAATAGCAGAATTATTTACCATGACTACGTCGTCTTCAATAATACAGTCGTGAGCTACATGAACGTATGCCATAAATAAATTCCCAGAGCCAATTATGGTTTTTGAATTTTCTTGAGCCGTGCCTCTATTAACCGTAACTCCTTCTCTAAAAATATTTTTATCTCCAATTTCTAAATAAGTTTTTTCTCCGTCATATTTTTTATCTTGTGGATCTCCACCTATTGTTGCAAAAGAAAAAATTTTATTTTGTTTTCCTATTAAAGAAGGTCCTTCAATAAGAACATGAGATCCAATTACTGATCCAGATTTTATTTCAACATCTGCGCCGATGACTGAATAAGGCCCTACAGTAACGTCTATGTCTAATTTAGCAGATTTATCTATTATTGCTGATGGGTGAATCATTATTTTGGCCTGTCAGCACATAAAATTGTTGCTGAGCAAACAAATTCGTCTTCCACAGAAGCTTGGCACTCAAATTTCCAAATACCTCTTTTGCTTGATATTTTTGTAGATTCTAGAATTAATTTATCTCCAGGTATTACAGGCCTTTTAAACCTTAAATTGTCTGCTCCAACAAAGTAATACATAGATCCTTCATCAGGTGTTTTACTCATTGTTTTAAATCCCAAAATTCCTGATGCCTGAGCCATTGCTTCTAGGATGAGGACCCCCGGAACAACACTTTTTTCTGGAAAATGTCCTATAAAATAAGGTTCATTATTTGTAATATTTTTGTAAGCCTTTATGTATTTATCTAACTCTAATTCAATAACTCTATCCACAAGAAGAAAAGGATATCTATGAGGTAAATATTTTCTTATTTCTTCGATATTCATATTTTTTTTCTTTCGGAAGCAATTTTTTTCAACCAATCTTTATGTTCCATCAAAACTGACCCTCCAGAATAAACTCCCTTATTTTTTACATTATTTGTAACAAAAGTCATTGGATGAATAATAACTTCATCGGCTATTTCAATGTTATCAACTATTCCACATAAACCGCCAATCATACAATTTTTACCTATTTTTACACTCCCTGCTATTGAAGTATTTGCGCCTACGATTGTATTTTCTCCCAAATTACAATTGTGAGCTAAATGGATCTGATTATCTAATTTAACTCCATCGTTAATTACAGTTTTCCCAGAGGAGGCCTTATCGATAGTACAACCTGCTCCTACTTCAACAGAATTTCCAATCTCTACATAACCGTAATGGATAATTTTTTCCCATTTATTCCCGTTTTTTGCAAAACCTAAGCCATCCGATCCAATGACAGCTCCGGAATGCAAAATACAATTTTCACCTATCACAGAATTTGAATAAATTGACACATTTGAATGTATTAAAGTATTTTTTTTAATTGTTGATCCAGATCCAATAAACACTCCAGGTTTTATGATAACTCCATCTTCTATTTTTACATTTGTTTCTATATTGCAATTAGGTGAAATTATCGCTCCTTCGTGAATAATCGATTTATTATCTTGTTTAGATAAATCGACACTCATAGTGGTAAATAATTGACTACATTTGGCATAGGCTAAATGAACTTGATCAGAAAAGAGTTTATTTTTTAATGTACTTAGATCATCACTTTTAGATAAAATCACTGCCCCAGCATTAGTATTTTCTAAGTCTTTTCTGAATTTTTTAGAATAATAAAAAGAGATATCATATTTACCAGCCTCTTTAAGATTATTTATTGAGCTAACTTTGTAATCTTGATCTCCCTCAAGGGATAAATCTAACAATTTAGCAATTTCACCAAGTTTAAATTCTTTATTTACCAAAATTAGATATTAATCTTTGCTATTTGCTTGGTTTAAAAGCTCTATCACCTCTGGAGTTATATTTATCAAAGGATTAGTTCGATCATATGCTAATAAAGCCTGACTGTTAAAAAGTAAGGTTATTTTTTTGGCAACAATTAAATCGTTTAGTACTTTCTGAACATTTGGACCTTGATCTGCTTGAAGTTTCTGCACTACTTCATTTTCAAGGGTTTGCATTTTTTGCGTTAGAAATTGTATATCTTGGTATAAAGATTGGGCCTTTTTTAATTTTTCTGATTGCTCCTCATCAGACATAGTAGAAGAATCTTTGTTAAGTTCCTCAGCAATGCTCAATCTTTCAGAATCTTTTAATTGTGCTTCTTCCATTAATTCTTTGTAATCTCCGGATTCCCTTAGTTCTTCGAAACTAGTTCTAGCTAAATCTGTACCCAAAAAAATTGTTTGATAATCAATTACAGCAACTCCTTCTAAATTCGCCCATGATGGAAGAGAGAAAACAGTAAGTAGTAACGACGAGATAAAAATAAATAACTTTTTCATAGAAATTCTCCTTTTGAAGCAATAAATATTAATGCAGTTTACCTTCTGAAGAGGGTTCTTTTCCAGAAGAATTTTTTAAAATTGATTGCCAATTTCAAATTGGAAAGTTTCTGTTTCGTCAAATTCATCGTCGCCAAACACAGACGAGATTGCAAAAGACATTGGCCCTAAAGCAGTTATCCACGTTACGCCGACACCAATGGAATAACGCAATTCAGAGAGATCAAACTCATTACAATTAATCTCATATGATTTGCATTCATCACTAAAAACATTTCCATAGTCTAAGAATAAAGAGCTTCTTACAGATCTGGAGTCTTCTAGAAAAGGTATTGGAAAAATAAAATCTAATCCTCCTTCTAAAGAATAAGTGCCTCCCGTAGGCCTATTATAGTTGGAGTAAAATCCATCATATACTGCTCTGGGACCCAGTGAATTTTGCTCAAAGCCTCTTACAGAATTAAGACCTCCCGCATAAAAATTTTCATAAGGAGGTGGAGTTGCTGTATCGCCATATGCAAAAAGTCCCCCAAGTTCAGTTCTGATTGCAAAAATAAAATTATTTGAAAGTGGTCTAAAGTATTTAAATCTATGTGAGAGTCTTCCATAGGTAATTGAACTTCCTGGAACTGACACTGAACCTGAAATAACATTTAAAGTTCCAGCAGTTGGAAAGATTCCACGATTTAAAGAATTTCTAGTCCATGATGCACCTAAAGTTAGAGATTCAAACTTTGAGCCTTCAGAAGCAATAAAATCTAATAATTGTCTTGAGGAAAGCGCATCAGACTGCAAATCAGTTTGGTCGATAGAAGCTGAAAGACTTAATTGAGAAATTTCATTGATTGGAAGAACAAATTGAACGGATCCCCCAAAAGATTCTGTATTGTAAGCTGATATATTGAAATTTGAATAATCACTTGACCTGATATACGCCCCGTACCCTAAACCAATACCATCAGGACTAAAGTATGGATCAAAAAAGTTAAAAGAAACATTTGTTTGCCAATCACTGTAATTAATCCCAATACCAATACTATTACCAGTCCCAAAAGCGTTGCTTTCAGAATAATTTGCACCAAGACTAAAACCGTAAGCTCCATACCCTAAACTCCCAGCTATTGAACCAGAAAACTCTTCTTCGACTATAAATTCAATATCAACCTTATCTTTCTCTCCTGGAACTGGAACTTTTTCATAATCCACTTGTTTAAAGAATCCTAAACGATCTAGCCTTAATTTTGATCTTTCTAATAAAGAATTAGATGCCCAAGCTCCTTCCATTTGCCTCATTTCTCTTCTAAGTACCACATCATGAGTTCTTTCATTTCCAGTGAAATTGATATTTCTAATATAAGTTCTTTGCCCCGGTTCTATAAAAAAGACTACATCAACAAGATTCTCTTCAATTCGTTTTATATTTCCTGATACCTCTGAAAAAAGGAACCCTTCGTTGTTTAACAGATTATTTATACTCTCTTCAGAAAAGGTAATTAGCTCTTGAGAAAAAATTGAATCATTTTGAGCAAAAATTAGTCTTTTAACGATTTCTTCATCTACCGGTAAATCTCCAGCTAACGTGACTTCGTTGATCTTATATATGTCTCCCTCAAAAATATCTACTGTGATAAATAATTTTTGCTTATCTTCTGAGATAGAAATAATAGAGTTATTAACTGAAAAATTTAAATACCCTCTATTTTTATAAAAAGACTCTAGACTTTCTAAGTCTCCTCTTAAGTTTTCTTTTGAATAAGGAGTATTTGTTCTAAAAATAGACAGCCAAGTTCTTGGTCTTAATTTAAATACCTTTTTTAATTCCTCTTCTGCAAATATTTTATTGCCAACAATATTAATTGATTTTAATTCTGCAGTTTCGCCTTCTTCAATTTCTACACTTAGTTTTACTCGGTTTCTAGGTAGAGGGTCTGATATGACTTCAACTGATGCGCCATACTTTCCTTGGGAAACATATTGTCTTTCTAATTCGGAGCTTAAATTTTCAAAAACAGATCTTTTAAAAAGAGCCCCTTCAAAAATGCCTGAGTTTTTAAGTCCATCTAGTAAATTTTCTGTTTTAATAGCTTCGTTTCCTTCAATTAAAATTTCGTCTATTGTCGGTCTTTCAGTTAAGTCAATTAATAAGGCGTTCCCATCTCTGCCTATTTTTATATCGTCAAATTGACCAGAAGCAAAAATGGACTTAGAAATTTGGACAATTTCTTCCTGACCCACAGAATCGCCAATAGAAAAGGGAATTTCAGAAAAAATACTTCCTGCTGATACTCTTTGCAAGCCACTTATTCGAATGTCTTCTATGATCCAAGAAGAAGAAAATAAAAAACTTGGGAAAAGTAAAACGAAAAAAAATAATATTTTTAAATATACTTTTTTCATATATTAAATTCCCGAGAGTCTTGAAATGTCATTAATAAAAACAAAAATCATCAAAAAAATAACCATTGAGAGACCAATTCTATACACAAAATCTAAAGTTTTAGGAGAAATAGGAGAGCCTTTAATTTTTTCAATAGTTAATAGACAAATTTGCCCGCCATCTAAAATAGGAATAGGAACTAAATTTATCACTCCAAGCCCAATACTTACAAAGCTCATGAGCATCAAAAAAGAATATAACCCACCATACAAAATAGTATCCCCAGCAAATTGCCCTATCATCACAGGACCTCCTAGATTTTTAGGAGACACATAACCTGTAATCATTTTGTACAAAAATATAAATGAATCTATCACTGTTGAGTATGTTTGATCTACTGCGTTTATAAATGCCGAATATGGAGAATATGATTTATAAATAAGTGAATTTTCAGAAATTTTATTTGCAGATGCAATGCCGATAATCCAATTAGAATTTGAAAACTTTGGATAAACATCTTTAGTCATTTTTTTATCGTCCCTAATTAAAGTGATTTCAATAGGCATTCCAGCCGAATTATTGATAATATTTTTAATTTGACCCCAACTTGATATTGACTGAGCATTAATAGAACTAATCATATCGCCAGCTAAAATTCCTGCGATATATGCTGGGCCATCTTTAATAACGCCTCCAATTTCAGTAGTAACTGGCACACCTATTCCTAAACTACCTAAGAGATCTTTTGGCTCTTCTCCAATAAGCCAGTCTTGAATAGGAATTGATTTTTCGTCAATAACACCTTTTGAATCAATAGAAAGATTGATAACGCCTGATTCTCCTAATCGTCTTGAAAGATTAACCTGAGCCTCGGCTCTGGTCTCAACTTCGCTTCCATCAACCTTGAGGATGATATCTCCTTCTTTAATACTTACTAATGCAGCCTTGCTATCCGGCGAAATATAACCAGCTTGTGAAGACAAAGTAGAAGAACCATACAAATTTAAAAAAGTAAAAATTACTACTGCTAAAATAAAATTAGCTAAAGGACCTGCAAAAAGAATGAAAACTTTTTGGTAATACTTTTTAGATACAAATGAATCTTGCTCATTAAATTCCTCTTTATCTAAAACTTCTTCTCCCAACATTTTTACATATCCTCCAATAGGAAATAAACGAAAGTTATAAGAAGTTCCATCTTTACCAATCCAAGTTTTCAAACTTTTTCCCATTCCTATAGAAAAATCTAAAATTTTAACCCCGAAGAATCTAGCAACATAGAAATGGCCTGCTTCGTGAATAGCAGTAATAACCATTATTAAAGTTAGAAATCCAAGAATATAAGAGAATATTTCTATCATGTTAATTTAAAAAGTTTGAAGCAATTGTCTTAGCTTCTTTATCAATTTCCAGCAAATCTTCAATATCTAAATTTGATTCTGAAGGCCTACCCTCGAATATGTTCATAGTATAGTCTACAGCTGCAAAGATTGAATTGAACTTAATTTTATTATTAAGGAAATAACTTACAGCTATTTCGTTTGCTGAGTTCAGAGCAACAGGAATAGTTTCGTCTCCTTCCAAAGCTCTATAAGCGAAATTAATCGAAGGAAAATCAGATTCAAAGTGATCAAAAAATTCTAATTTACCCAACTCTGCTAAATTTAGAGGATTTGTAAAAGATTTTATCTTATCGGGGTAACCTAAACCGTAGGCTAGACATACCTTCATATCTGGCGTAGATAACGAAGCTATAGATGAACCATCAATATTTTCAATTATTGCGTGAATAATACTCTGAGGATGTATTATTACTTTTATCTTTTCAGGCTCCAAGTCGAAAAGCCACCTAGCCTCAATTATTTCCAAAGCCTTATTCATTAAACTTGCCGAGTCAATAAGATTTTTTTCCCCCATATTCCAAACAGGGTGTTTTTTTGCATCTTCAATTGTCACATTTTTAGTATCTCGAATTTTCTTTCCCCAGAAAGGTCCTCCTGAACAAGTGATGCTTACGCTTTTTACGTCTTTTCTTTCTAGATTGTTTAAACATTGATGAATTGCACAATGTTCTGAATCAATTGGAATGATAGTAGCTCCATATTTTTTTGCTTCAGACAAAAGTATCTTTCCCGCGACTACTAAAGGTTCTTTATTTGCAATGAGTATCTTTTTGCCCTCCCTTATGGATTTAAGTATTGAGTCTATTCCAACTATTCCTGAAAAAGCCGCAATAACAATATCTATATCTTTATCTTCTAATAACTCATCTAAACTGTCTGGAACGCTTACATTTTGGCAATTCTTGAAATCTTCTCTATCAAAGACTTTTTCGGAGAGAAATATATTTGTGGCATCTGTATCTACGGCCTGTTTAAGGATTAATTCTTTATTATTTCTAGCGACTAACGATTTTGCTAAATATCCTTCATTACCTTTTATTACCTCTATGGCAGATTTGCCAATTGATCCGGTTGAGCCCAGAATTAAAACTTTTTTCACAACACAAAAAAATTAATTAAAGAAAAGAAAACTGGCAAGGTAACTAGATGACTGTCTAATCTATCCGATAGTCCGCCATGACCTGGAAGAACCTTACCAGAGTCTTTAATTCCTTGTGTTCGTTTAAATCTACTTTGGAAATAATCCCCAACAATACTTGCTATAGAAGAGATAGAAATTAAAAAGGTAAATAACAACAAGCTTATATTCAATTTAAAAAACGATGGGAAGAAAAAAAATAATGTAGATAAAAAAATAACACAAAATAAAGTGCCTCCGATCAATCCTTCCAGAGTCTTATTTGGACTAGTTACTGGAAAAATTTTTATTTTCCCTATTGTTTTTCCAACATAATACGCAGCGGCATCAGTAAGAACTGAGATCATAATCCCAATAAAAAATAAAAGCCTAAGTTTTTCAAAGGTAGGTAAAAAAAGAATTAATAAAATTATAAAAAATATCTGAATCCAAAAAAATACATTAAATTTATTGGTCACTTTTGCCAATTCAAAAGTTAACGAAAAACATAATAACAAAATTGCAAAATAGAAAATCTCTAAATTAGAAAAAAAAATTAAAATTGTTGTTACTAAGGCTAAAACTATTCCAGTTATTTCTCTCTTGAACATAATATTAAGACCTTTTACCAAAATTTCTTTTTCTTTTTTTATAGTTTTCCAAAGCTCTCCTAAAATCTTTACTTTCAAATTCAGGCCACAATTTTCTAAAAAATATCAGTTCTGAATATGCTGCTTGCCAAATTAAGAAATTACTTAATCTTGATTCATTTCCTGTTCTAATAATGAGATCTGGATCAGGAGAAGAAGAGGTATCAAGGTAAGAATTTAATAACTTTTCATTAATATCCTTTTCTTCAAATTT
>CENP01023229.1_pt1 | contig 40272 bp, 39 predicted proteins | sample 361281 | NCBI WGS metagenome assembly CENP01 (sample SAMEA2591122, study PRJEB7988) | marine metagenome | biome: marine biome (ENVO:00000447); feature: deep chlorophyll maximum layer (ENVO:xxxxxxxx); material: saline water (ENVO:00002010), including plankton (ENVO:xxxxxxxx) | depth 70 m
AATCGAACCGCACATAGGATGATTGGCTATTTCGAGGAAGAAGCTGTGACTTCTTATACCGAATATCTAAATGAAATAGATAAAGGTGAAATTGAAAATACACCTGCACCAGAGATTGCTATCAATTATTGGAATCTTGGAAAGGATGCTTCTTTAAGAGACGTTGTAATTGCAGTCAGAAATGATGAGGCTGGTCACAGAGATAAAAATCACTTTATTGCTGATGAGATAGATAACTCTAATTTATCGCAATCGGATTAACTATCATTTGCACTGCTCCCCTAACTTTGGCTTGCCCGAGAACAAATAAGAATTCATAAACTTTGTCTTCAACTAGTTTTCCAGTATTCATAGCTTCTAGAATATATATTCCATTTTCTTTAAGTAAAATTTGATGACCCGGATAAGGTTCGTCTAAGTCAATTGGTGGGACCACATCGTATGACCAAGTATCTGCTCCAGCAGCAACAACATTTTTTGAAGCTAAAAATTCAGAAACTTCTGCTGTTGGGCCTGGCGTCCCAGCGCCCCACGTCGTTGGATCAGAAATATATTTAGCTTCGGTCCATCCTGTATGGAAGATAACAACGTCTCCTTCATCTATGGAAAGCTTTTGTGCGCTTAGAGCTCCGATGACATCATCGACGTCAAAAGTTTCTCCAACCTCTAAATATTTTTTATTAAAATACTTAGCAATATCAATAACTATTCCTCTTGTAACAATTGGTGGAATTTTTTCTATGCCTAGTTTTGTTAAACCTGTAGTTTCAGAAAACTCTTTACCATCATGACAGTTATAAAAAATAGCATCAGGATCTCCGATATGGCCAAGACCATCTATTTGTGAACCTATTCCGAGCCAACCATGAAACAGGTCATCGTTATATGTAGCATTGGGAAAAGCGAGTTTTCCAAACTGTTGAGTAGGTTGAATAACGTTTAGACTCAACGATCGTGGAGGATAAGCAGGTGTATTTTGATCAACTACTAGGCCTAAACTATATACTTTTCCGGATTTAATTAATTTTGAAGCCTTTATAACCAATTCTGGTTTAAGCAAATTTGCATTTCCTAGTTCGTCAGTTTCACCCCAAATGGAATGCTCACAAGTATCAGAATAAAGATAGAGATTGAAAAGAAAAAGAGAAGCTATTAAAAGTTTTTTCATTTTACATTCCGAAAAGAAACTGGAGCGATTGACGGGGTTCGAACCCGTGGCCTCGACCTTGGCAAGGTCGCGCTCTACCAGCTGAGCTACAATCGCAATGATGATAATTTACATACTATGAAAATTTGAATCAACCTTTACTTTAAATAAAAAATATGAAATTTAAAATAAAAAAAGTTAATAAAAGTTTTGACCTTCAAAGATTTTTTTTATATCTTATATTGCTTCTTGTGTACGGGGGAGATTCACAAGAAGCTCCAAAAAAAAACTCCGGCTATTAAGCCGGAGTTTTTTTTGGTTATTTTCCTTACTTTAGTAAGAGCCTTCTGAATCTGCTTTAGCAGCAGCCCAGATAGCTAAACCAAATGCTGTTTTGTTTATTAAGTCAGCCAAGTTATAAATGATGTTCAAAGAACTAGCATCTACTCCGCCACCGAAATATCCAATTGCATATCCCAATGGGTAAATCGCCCAACCTACAGTCACAATCCATTTAATTGTAGTAAATGCTTGTTGACTGGCTGCGTTTCCACTTCCAGCATTTGCAGCAGCAGTTTCACCAAAGAAAATTTCATAAATGATGTAAAGCCAAGCAATCATTCCAATCACCCAACCAAGAGTTACATCCATTAATCCTGTTTCTCCAAGGTAACCAAAAACTAACATCACAATAGATGCAGTTAAAAGCTTCCAGAAAATAGCTGCGCTGATAGCTGTAACAGCAGCGATAACTAAATAAAATTCGATTATTTGAAGAGGAACGGTTATTAACCAATCAATGTATCGATAAACAGTAGGTGTATCACCAACCATTACCCACACGTCTCTCATGTACAAATAATGCCAAAAAGCTATACCAGTAACTAAACCTGCAACAGTTAAAGAAGTTTTCCACTTACCTTTAACATCTGATCTTTCAATAAAGAAAAATACAGTAGACGCAAGCATAATAGCTGTGGCTAGCCAAAAAGATATACCAACATAGTCGTTAGTAGCTAGAACATATTCCATAATATCTCTCCCAGATAATTATTAATAATTTGTTAAATAATACATTAAAAATAGAAAAAATTTAAATTATTAGCTATACATTAATTTTTATCCATCTACCAGAATTAAATCTATAGGCAAATAAAATAGCTTTCACCAGATAATCCACCATTAAACTTGCAAAAATATATTCAACTGGTAATTCGAATAATAAAAATAAAGAGGCTATTGAAAGTCTAAAAAATACTAAACCGATAAGAGTAATAACTAATGGCGATTTAGTGTCGCCGGCTCCTCTTAAAGCCCCTCCTATTGCGAATTCTATTGCCATCAAAGGTTGCATAGAGCCCAGAAACCACACAAATATTACCGTTAATCTTACAACCTCATCATCGTCAACAAGAAATCTTGAAATTTCGTTTGAAAATAAAGCAATTAAGAAGCCAACAATTCCCATAGAAACAATAGATAATCCTGCAGATCTCCAACCACTTCGTTTAGCTTCTCTAGGATTGTTCGCTCCTATAAATTGTCCAGTTAAAGTAGCACCTGCTATAGAAAAACCCTGACCTATCATAAAAGAAAGCATTAGAATATTTATTCCTATGTTGTAAGCAGCGCTTGGTGCAGTCCCATAAAGAGAAATTATCCAAAAATAAAATAAAAGCCCTGACTGAAACACTCCTTGCTCTATAGTGGCTGGGGTAGCAATTTTCAAAATTGATTTTATTCTTCTTAATATTATGTCTCTAAAATTTGGTATAGGAATAATAGTCATCCTTGAAAACCAAAGAACTAAATAAATCAAAGTGCCTATCGAAAATGATATTCCCCAGGCATATGAAGCTCCAACAACTCCCATTTGAGGGAGCCCAAATTGTCCATTAACTAAACCAATTAATAAGTATATATTCAGTACATTTTGAAAGATCATTATCACTAAAGGCGTCTTTGCATCCCCGGCAGCTCTTAAAGCTGAACTAAAAATAAAAGAACAAGAGAAGGTAATAGAAAAAAGCATTGTATATTTGATATAAATTACAGCTAATTTTTTAGATTCAGGATCTAAACCAAAAAGGGAAATTATTGATTCACCATAAAACCACATTAGTAAAGTGGCTAAAAAACTAAGTGAAGAACCAATCCAAAGTGAATCAAGTAAGACCTGGGAAGCTTCTTTATAATTCATTGAGCCAAAGGCCCTGGCCACAAGCGCAGCAGTTCCGGTCGATACAGCCATAATTATTGATTGAATAACAAATAAAATTCTTTGCCCGGTTCCAACTGCTGCGACAGCTTCAGTCCCCAGCACTCCAACGGCTTTGATTGAAACTACCCCTGCAGCTGCAAATAATATATTTGCTAAAATTGAAGGCCAGGCCAATCCCCATATCGATAAAGTTTCTGGACTTGAAACGCTTTCAATATTTTCAGATAGCTCTTGAGAACTTTTAGAATAACTCACTTGAAATATTTAATTGAATTTATAATTGATTCCTAGGCGCCACTTTAAAGGAATTCCAGGAAAAAATCTTTCTCCTGAAAATGAAGAAAAATCTGCTCTCTCAGCATATTCCTTGTCAAATAAATTAAGAACACTTAAATTAAAACTTACGTCTCTATTTAAATCATAAGAGGTTCTGAGGTTGGTCAAGTAATGTCCTTTATAGGAATATATATTAGAAGGCTCGGTAAAATATTCGTCCATAAATTCTTGTTCAATCTCTAAAATAATTTTGTTTAAAAATTTGAAATTTAAAAAAATACTGCCAAAAACATTCGGAGCAGTATCAATTTCATTTCCTAAGATAATACCTCTATTGATATCAGTAAAATCATAATAATGACCTGCTATATTTAAAGCGTACTTAATAGAAAATATTGTGTTGAAATTTCTTAGCCCTTTTATTTCGATTCCTTTATGTCTGGATTTTCCGCCAACGACCATGTTTGTATCGGCATCTTTAAAGATATAGTTTTTCTTTTTTGAATAATAAAAAACTAATTTATTAGAATAATTTTTTCCAAGATTTTCTATAGCTATTTCAAAAGAGTTTATTTTTTCTGAGTCTAAGTCGGCCAGAGTTTGAGATTTTTGAAGTCTGAATAGTTCATTAATCTGTGGTGGGCGATGACCTTTACTAAATTGAACAAATACTTTTCCTAAATCTATTTCCTTTGAAATCCCAATTCTGTGAGAAAGATCTTTAAAACTTAATTTAGAGTCAGCAGGTCTAGAATAAAAACAACCTCCTCTTTCACAAGCCGATCCATCGTCTCTTAAACGACCATCTGACATTAGATTATCGTAATCATATTTGAGGTATTCAACTCGAAAATTCGAAAAAAATTTCAAACTATTTTTTGATTCAAACTCATGGGAGATATAACTTGCTATAAGATTTGTTTTTACCTCAAAGTCATAATGAAAACCTTGAGGCCTTACTGCATTATTAAAAGCATTTGAAGAGTTTAGAACGTCAGGTTGATATTGGTCTAAATTGACATGTGCAAATTCAATCTGACTTCCAATACCAAAAGAATTATTGTTAACTTTAAATCCTAATAAATTAAAAAAAAGTCCCGCACTCTTTTGTCCGTTTTTTTCTATAGGTTGTCCTGGCAAATAATGCTGAATAAAATTCATAGAGCTAAATCTTATATATGGTATTAAAGAGATATCTAAGGCATCTAAATTCTTTGAAATTTCTGTTTTTATCCTTAAAGATTTAGCATCTCTATAAGCTTCAGGATTTACATTAATTATTCGTGTGGGATGGAAATAGGAATCAATGTAACCAGCTGTTTCTTGATTCAAATTTGTAAAGTTAATTAAGGTTTGCAGAGACCAATCTCTAAAACTACCATAGTTTTTAATAACCATTTTTTGTTGATCGAAACCAGTTTGATTTCTAAAACCTTTGTCTCTATCTAGTTCAACACCCAAAAGGGTATTGGAAGAATTTCTAAGCAATACTCTTGATCTAAGAGATTCATTCTTATCAATTTGAAAATAAATATCATTAGCATCCTTTGGTTCCAACGACTTAATGTTGATTAACCCATGTAAAGAGTTACCTCCAAACATTGCGCTTGAGGGGCCTTTAATAACTTCAACTTGTGAGGCTAAATTAGCTGATATTTCAAAAAGATTATTTACATTACAAAATCCTGCCGGTCGTATAGGGATTCCATCTTCAGTAATCTGAAAGGATCCGCAAGCGCCAGGTCCAGTTAAAACTGGAGATCTTAAAGAAATGAGATTTTCTTGCCCAGATCCCCTACTAATCCAAACTCCAGACGATAAATTTAATAGCTCCTTTAAATGATGAGAGTTTAAAAAGTAAATTTCTTCTTCTTCAATTTGATCGACGGAAGGCAAGAATAACCACTTAGAATTTATAACGGTTATTTCTTCTAGCTCAGATAAAACAAAAAAAGAAAATACAGATAGCAATAACCCATAAGCGTATTTCATGAAGAGAATTGTATCCTTTAAGTTTAGTTATAAACAAAAACGAAAAAAGCAGGCAAGGGAGGCTTGCCTGCTTTTTATTAGGGAGAAATTAATCTGAGAATTCTGGGTAAGCTGCTACCCCAACTTCTGTAGAATCAAGACCTGCGTCTTGCTCTTCGTCAGTTGCTCTGATTGGCATAATTATATTAATAATAAATGTAACTATTAAGCTCGCTATATAAGTGAATCCACCGATAGCAAGAACTCCATATAACTGCCAGAGGAATGAAGCATCAGAAGTAAATGGAACGACCATTACACCTAAAATACCAACTGTTCCGTGGGCAGAAATAGCGCCAACTGGGTCATCTACTTTCATGCTTTTATCAAAGAAAAGGATTGAGAAGTAGACCAAGACACCACCAGCGGCTCCTATAAATACGGCTTCACCACCTGTTGGAGCACTTGGACCAGCAGTAATTGCAACTAAACCGGCAATTGCACCATTTATAGCCATGGTGACGTCCATTTTTCCAGTTGCAAATAAACTTGTTAATAATGCAGCTATAACTCCACCTGCAGCAGCCATATTTGTGTTCAAGAACACTTGACTGACAGCAATAGCACTGGCTTCTGAACTTACAACAAGCTCTGAACCACCATTAAAACCAAACCAACCTAACCAAAGTATCCAAGCTCCTAAAGCTGCTAAAGGAATGTTTGATCCAGGCATAGGGTTAACAGAACCATCTGCATTGTATTTGCCTTTTCTTGGACCTAGGACTGTAACAACAGCTAAAGCTGCAGCAGCACCACATAAATGTACTGTACCTGATCCAGCGTAGTCAGAATAACCACCTGAGCTTAAGAAACCTCCACCCCAGTTCCAGTAACCTTGAATTGGGTAAATGAAGGCAGTAAGGATAATAGCAAATAAGTAAAAAGGAAGTAGTTTCATTCTACCTGCAACTGCTCCTGAAACAATTGACATAGCTGTCGCAACAAAAACTACTTGGAAAAAGAAATCAGCTTGTTGTGAGTAATCCATTCCGTAAGGAATTCCGATTTCCTCTATTGGGTCTGCAGTAGACAACCACCAAGAAGTTCCTATTCCAGGAAGAATTCCGTCTATTAAAGCTGATCCTGGATACATAAGAATAAATCCACATGCCAAATACATGACACATGCGATTGAATACAATCCTAAATTCTTAGTAACAATCTCAGAGACATCCTTCTTCTGAACTAAGCCAGCTTCCAACATAGTGAAACCAGCTGCCATCCACATAACTAGTGCTCCTGACATAAGAGCATAGAATGTGTCTAATGAAAATTTAATTTCTTCCATTAATATTCTCCGTTTATCGCACCTTCACCAGTTTCACCGGTTCTGATACGTATTACATCTAAAAGTTCTGTGATAAAAATTTTTCCATCACCAATAGTGTTGGTATTAGCCACACTACGAACCGCTTCTACAATGTCATTAACACTCTCGTCCTTACACGCGACCTGCAACATAGCTTTTGGATTAGTATCCACTTGATATTGAGCTCCCCTATAAGAGTCTGTGTGCCCCTTTGTTGATCCAAATCCTCTAGCATCCAAGATAGTAGCTCCGCTAACACCTACTGATGAAATCGCGCTTTTGACAGCTTCGACTTTGGATGGTTTCACAACAATTGACATAAGTTTCATAAATCTTTGATGAATGCTGAGCATTCAGACAATTTATATCTTGTATTTTAAAACTACAAAAAAGGTGGTTAATTCAAGCTAGTTTTTTTAAAAAACCTTAAAAAAGATAGGTAATCGAACAGTTTCAGTTAATAAATGACAAGAATGCACTTTTAAAGAGCGTATTTTTTGGCGTCCCCTAGGGGGATCGAACCCCTGTTGCCGAGATGAAAACCCGGTGTCCTAACCGCTAGACGAAGGGGACTCAACGAAAAAATGATTGTATCAGAAACATTTATTTTTCAAAGTCTATAATCTTAGATAGAAATCCTCTAAGAATCCCCATTTCCATTTTATCTAACCTTATTTTTTTTATTAATCTCTCTATTCTAGTTTTAACTTGCTTGGAACTTTTTGGGTCGTAAAAGTCTATTTTTTTTAAAACTTCCATTAAATGTTCTAATAATTTTTCATTTTCTAAGTTTGAAACTAAATCTTTTTCTTCGGATATAGGGACATTGTTATCTAAGTATATCTTTCTAATTTCAAAAGCAACTAGCTGAAGTGCATGAGATAAATTTAATGACGAGTATTCGTCACTAGTGGGAATTACGAGATGTATATGACATTTTTGAAGTTCTTCATTAGAAAGACCATTATCTTCTCTTCCAAAAATAATTGCACTTTTAGTTTTTTCTGATTTAAGCTCACCTTTTATTTCCTCACTAATTTCATCAATATAAAAAGTCGGCCAAGGGATAGTTCTCTCTCTAGCACTGGTGGCTAAAATTAAATTTTTTTCTTCAATTGCTTGATCAAAAGATTCATAGATAACTGCATTTTCTAGGATATCTTTTGCACTTTTTGCTCTATGAAAGGCTTCTTCGGTAATTGTTTTTCTTGGCTTAATGATTGCTAATTTTTCAAATCCCATATTTTTGATCGCTCTTGCACAGGCTCCAATATTTCCTGAATGGGAAGGCTCAACTAAAATAAATTCAATATCAATATTATTTTTTTTATTCATTCTGATCTCAGTTAACCAATAGTTTACAATTGTTTTGTGCAATCTAAAGAACCAAAAATAAACATAGCCTTAAAAGCTGCCGGACTAGCAGCGAAAGAAATTCTTAAATTTTCTCGAAGAATGGATAAAGTAAAGATCTACGAAAAAGGCCCCACTGATTTTGTTACCCAAGTAGACAGAATTGCAGAAAATATCATTATTTCTTCTCTTAGTGAGGCTTTTCCAGATAGTGCCTTTATTTGTGAAGAGTCAGGTAAGTCAGGAAAAGAGAATTCTGAATTAGTTTGGGTAATAGACCCAATCGATGGAACTACTAATTTTATTCACGGATTTCCTTACTACTCAATTTCTATTGCTTGTTACGAAAAAGATGTTTTATCTCATGGAATTGTCTACGACATAACTAGAGATGATGAATATTATGCTTCTAAAGGAAAAGGAGCTTATTTAAATCGGGAAAGATTGAGAGTTTCAAAGATCAAAACTCTAAAAAATTCCCTTCTATGTAATTCTTTTCATTCAGGCAAGATTGAGCCTGAGCTCAACACAATGGAAGTCATCAAAAAATTGTATAGCCATAATTTAACCTTAAGGCGAACCGGTTCTACGGCTATTGATTTAGCTTATGTTGCAGCTGGTAGATTAGATGCATTCGTAGGATATGGAATGAAACACTGGGATTTTGCTGCTGGAGAGTTACTGGTTAAAGAAGCGGGAGGCTATGTATCTAATTTTTTTGGTAGTGAAGTTGTTGACGATTCGCATCACATGATCGCCGGAAACAAAAAATGTGTTGAATTAATTTTGAAAGATATAAAAAGCTCCTTTAAGTAATTTAAGGCATGCCGTCATCAAATCTCTCAGATTTTCTTACAGCCAAATCATCTGCGGTAATATTCAAAGAAATCAAAGTATTGCAAACAATATAGATCGAAGAATAAGTTCCTACCATCACTCCGATTATCAAGGCAGTTGAAAAGTTTTGAATCGCGTCGCCACCAAATATGAGTAAAGCAAAGAGCACCAATAATGTAGTTAAAGAAGTAATAAGTGTTCTCCCTAACATCTGATTCAAAGACCTATCAATAAGCGGAATAGTTTCAGATCTTCTTTTTTTTCTAAAATTCTCCCTAATTCTATCCGAAACAACAATTGTGTCATTTAAAGAATATCCTATTACTGCCAAAACAGCAGCCAACACTGTTAAGTCAAAATCTATCGCGAACAAAGAAAACATTCCAACAACAATTATCACGTCATGAGCTAAAGCAAAAATCGCTCCTAGTGCAAACTTGTATTGAAAACGAAACATTATGTAAACAGCCATAATTAACAAAGCCAGCAATAGTCCCAATCCACCTTGATCTCTTAATTCTTCCCCAATTTGAGGTCCAATGAATTCTTCTTTTCTTAAATCAAATTGATAATTTTCCTCAAGAGCTGTTTTGAGAAGATCGGCATTAGAATTATTTGTGCCTCCAGGAATTTTTATACTTACTTCATTTTGCGTACCTGAAAAATTCAAAACAAAGTTTTCTATACCTTTCATATCAAGGAAGCCTCTTATCTCTTCCAAATCCTCTAAATTCTCTTCTAACTTTATTTCAACAAGTACTCCGCCAGTAAAATCCAAGCCAAGTTCTAAATTTTTAAATACCAGAGAAACTATAGACACAGAGATCAAAACTGAAGATAAGATCAGCGCCAACTTTCTGAATTTCATAAATTGAATGTTCATAAACTCAAATCCAAATATTTTCTATGTTTCTCCTACGAGCATAGATAAAGAAAACTAACATTCTTGTAAAAAGAATAGCAGTAAACATTGAAGTTAAAATTCCTACAGAAAGTGTTATCGCAAAACCTTGGATAGGACCTGTTCCAACTAGATATAAAATAAGAGCCACAATTAAAGTAGTTAAATTAGCGTCTACTATTGTTATAAATGCTCTGTCATAGCCTGATGTTATCGCTTCTAATGGCTTTAAGTTTCGTTTTAATTCTTCCCGAATTCGTGAAAATATTAAAACATTTGCATCCACTGCCATTCCGATTGTAAGAACAATACCGGCAATCCCAGGCAAAGTTAGTGTCGCAGATAGAATCGACATGACAGATGCGATCAAAACCAAATTAAGCAAAACAGCTAAATTTGCTATAAATCCAAAAACTTTGTAATAAAAAATCATAAAGATCAAAACAAGAGATAAACCCAGAGCAAGGGAATTGATTCCCAATCTTATATTGTCTGCTCCTAAGGAAGGTCCTATCGTTCCTTCTTCTACAAAATTCATTGGTGCTGCAAGTGCTCCTGCTCTTAACAATAAGGCTAACTCTGAAGCCTCAGCAGGAGAATCTAATCCTGTTATTCGAAATTGATTTGCAAGAGCCGACTGTATTGTTGCGAGACTGATTATTCTTTTATCATAAAAATTTTTTATAGAATTAATACCATTATCAAAGTTAGAAGTTGATTTTTTTTCAACAAATAAAACTGCCATTCTTGTGCCAACATTATTTCGAGTAGCTCTATGCATCTGAGCTCCTCCATCTGAATCTAAAGATATATTTACTTGTGGAAATCCATTTTCGTCGAATCCCACACTAGCGTCAGATACCCTGTCTCCTGATATGATTACTTTTTTTTCTAACTTAGTTTTCAAACCTCGATAAGGAAAAGCTTCAACTCTTGAAGCAAGTGAATTGTCTTTGGCCTCTAAACGAAATTCAAGATTTGCTGTTTTACCAATTATTTTTTTTGCTTCTGCGGTATCTTGAATTCCTGGCAATTGTACGGAAATTCTTTTCCTGCCCTCTCTTTGAACTACAGGCTCTGATACCCCTAACTCGTTTACTCTATTTCTTAGAGTGGTTAAGTTTTGAAGAACTGCATAATCAATTGTTTCATCTATTTCTTGATCAGAAAAAGAAAGCTCATAATTAAGATTTTGAACAAGATTGAGATTTAAATTACCGAGATCGTTTACTATTCTAGTGAAAGCCTCAGTTTTTTTGTTGTCTACTAAACTTACTAAAATTCTATCGTTTTGAATGTCAATTGAAGTCGTTTTAATTCTTTCCTCTCTCAAAGAATTTCTTATAACTGACCCAATAGATTCTAATTTTGTTTGAATTAAAAGTTCTGTGTCTACCTCCATTAAGAAATTAACGCCGCCTCTCAAATCCAAGCCTAACTTCATAGGTTTTGCATTCAAAGCTTTGAGCCAATCCGGTGTGTTTGCTGCTAAATTAAGAGCAACAACAAAGTTTTCATTTAATTCTTTTTGTAAAAAATCTTTTAATTCAATTTGATCTTGATAGCTATTAGTTCTGATCAGAATAGATTTTTCAGTTTTTTCAAAAGAAAGAGTATTTATATCGGTATTCTCTGAGAGATCTTTAAGATCATCTAAGAATTTATTTGAAAACCCATCACCTGCGCTAGCAGTTGTAATTTGAACTGAAGGATCGGGGGGAAAGATATTGGGAAGGGAAAATATAATCCCAATAAAAAGGACTATTAAAACAGAAAAAATTTTCCAAGCTTGAAATCGCACTTTCTACAAAGATTTAATTGTTCCTTTCGGTAGCACGCTGCTGACAGAAGCTCTTTGGATTATTAATTCAGAGTTGTTTGCTCTTATGGTAATAAAATTGTCGGATATTTTTAAGATAGCTCCAACTATTCCTCCTGAAATTACTATCTCATCTCCTACCGATAGATTTTCTATCATTTCTTTTTGCGCTTTCATTCTTTTATTTTGGGGTCTAATGATAAGAAAATAAATAAATAGAAAAAATCCTCCTATCAAAATGAGTTGTGGGCCTAAAAAAGAGGAAGATTGGGCTGTAATTAATTGTATTTCATTCATATTTTTTCTCTGGTACCGAAGGAGAGACTCGAACTCTCACGCCTTGTGGGCACTCGATTTTGAATCGAGCGCGTCTACCAATTCCGCCACTTCGGCATAATTAAATTGTAAAATCCATATAGTACATGGATTTCAATATTTAATAGACTAAAATTTTTTTGGATATTACCATCTAAGTAGAAAATTTAAAGAATATGCTGAAATTTCTAATAAACCCAGAAGCAGAATTTGAGACAGAGGATGTTAAAGACTTAATAGAGTCTAAGAAAGTAATTTACGCCCTTTCGAATACTTCTTCTTTTGACTTAAATGCATTAATAAAATTAACAAAAAGAAATAATTATTCTTCGCCAAAAAAAAATAAAAAAAACTTTTTTCAACTGAAAGGAGCTAAAAGGCTTTTTCCATGGCAAACACCTAGGAGAAGGAATCCAAGAGAATTACATGAACTTGCAAAAGACTCAGATGCAGTAAATAAAATTATTATTCCTGTAGATGTTTTTTGGGGAAAAGCTCCTGAAAGGCAAGATCATTGGGTTAAATTGATTTTTAGAGATTCCTGGGAAGCAGGATCTTTTCTAAGAAACCTTTTAAAAGTTATTTTTAATGGAAGGCAAACGAGTGTGTTTTTTCATAAACCTCTTGAGACTAAAGAGATATTTAGTCAACAAAAAACTTCGGAGCATCTCGTTTTAAAAACAGACAGACTCTTGAGGGCAAGATTTAGGAAAAATAGGCAAGCTAAAATAGGGCCGGATATCTCAAATAAAAGAACTCTTATACATGCGATCTTAAATTCTTCGTCCGTAAAACAAGAAATAAAGGTTTCCTCCAAAGGTTCAAAAAAATTAGAAATAAATCAGAATCGAAAAGCTTTCAAATATGCTCTTGAAATCTGTTCAGATATTTCTTATCCAGTAATCTATCTCTACGATAAAGCTTTAAATTGGTTTTGGAATTCACGTTATGACGGTTTAGAAATAATTGGAATAGAAAAAATAAATGATTTAGCTGTTGGAAATTCTTTAATTTACACTCCTTCACATAGAAGTCATATAGATTACCTAGCTTTATCTTACGAACTTTATACAAATAATTTAATGTTGCCTCAAATAGTCGCAGGTAAAAATTTGAACCTGCCAATATTGGGAAGAATTTTAAGAAACGGAGGAGCTTTTTTCATGAGGAGATCCTTTGGTCCTAATAAACTTTATTCAAAAGTATTTTTTGAACACTTAAGAAAACTGTTTCAGAGAGGCTACTCTATTGAATTTTTTCCTGAAGGCGGCCGAACGAGAACTGGCAGATTACTGAATCCAAGGCCAGGGATAATTTCAATGATTATTAAATCATTTCAGGATATGGACGAAAGAGACGTAAAGTTTTTACCAATTTCCATTAGTTATGAGAAAGTACTTGAAGGCAAATCGCATTTAAAAGAATCAAGAGGACAAAAAAAGAAAAAAGATAATCTAACATCAATCTTTTCTACAATTGGTGATTTTAGAGGTTACTTGGGTAACGCCTACCTCCAATTTGGAGAACCCATAGACTTAAAATCTTTTTTAAATAAACACTCTCCCAGCTGGCAAGAAGATATCATTGATCTCAATAAAGATACCGAAAAAAAATCATGGCTTTATGAAGTCACGCCACTGCTAGGAAATAAAATTATGACAAATATCAATAATGCTACAGTTGTGACTTCTTCAAGTTTATTTGCTTCCGCTATTTCTGATATCCTCGATAATGAGATTAATAAAGAAAGACTGACTTATCGAATTGAAACTTTAATAAAAGTAATCGAAATTTCAAATTATTCAAAACTAATTAAGCTGCCTAAAATCTCTCCACAAAAAATTCTAGAAAAAATTAAAAAACTTAAATTTTATAAGTCTGAAAAAGAAAAAACCTTAAAGATGAATAAAACTGAAAAAAACCTCATGGAATTTTATAAAAATAATATTTTACATTTATTGATACTTCAAAGTTATATCTTCTACAAAAGCAGAAAAAAAATTAATAAAAGTAATTTAATAAATCAATTTAAAGAGGTTTTTCCTCAAATAAAAAAAGATTTCTTTCTGGACATATCCATAAATCAAACCGAAGAAAAAATTACTGAGATTATAGTTTCTTTAAATAGATTAAATCTGCTAAAGATTAATGAAGATAATGAAATTTCTTGGATGGGAAGAGAAAAAGAAAAGGATGTAGCTGAAATGTTTTCTTCATTTTGGCTGGAAAGTCTTTCTGATTAAGAAAAGTTTTATATAATCAAAAGATGAAAATAACTTACCCACCTGTGATACTTTTAAGTGCTCTAATAGCTCAGACCATTTTATATTTTACTTTTCCAATGCTGATTAACTTAAGCATTTTGTTAGGAGTTTTCATTATATTAACTGGAATTTTTTTGGTTTACAGTTCTTTAAAAAAACTTTCAAAAATGGAGACAACTTTTATTCCTGACGGACAGCCGAATAAATTGGTAATTGATGGTCCCTTTCGAGTTTCTAGAAATCCAATATATCTGGGAATGCTTTTTATTTTATTGGGAGCTGCGATTTCTTTACAATCGTTTTCTGCCCTGCTGATAGCTTTTATTTTTTTCCTAATAATTAATTTCACATGGATTAAACATGAAGAGGAAAAATTAGATACAACTTTTAATGAAGAGTGGAAAGAATATTCAGAAAAAACTAGGCGTTGGCTTTAGCCCTTTCTTCTATCAAATATCTGAAAGGTCACAACTTTACCTACTAACTCAAAGGATGGTGACTTAGAAATTTTCTTTTTTTCGATTTTGTGTCGTTTTATTACAATTAATTCAGCCTTGGACTTTAGAGAACTTTCTATAAGTTCGTCTGAACGATCAAAGAGTGATTTTCTTAAGAAGTGCATTTCCTTTTTTGCGAAAGATTTGTTTTCTATTCCAAACATTGGGTCCAAATAAATAATTGATTTACTTTCTATCCCAGAAAGAATCTCCAATGAATTTTTTTTATATAATTTAACTTTTTCTATCTTATTTTTTAAAAGCTTCTCTTTTGTGAATTCAAAAAGCCAAGATTCTTTCTCAAATGCATTTACTTCAAAACCTAATCTGGTTATTAAAAAAGCATCTAAGCAGAATCCTGCAGTTAGATCGTAAACTGGATAATCTGTATCAAATTTAGAAAAACACCTTTGCAATAAGTTTTTACTCATATTTTCTTTTTTTTGAGCTTGGAAATCTAAACTAAAAGGTTTTGAATTTTTTAAAGATAAATCTTGCAAAAAAATACCATCTGAATGCAACCAAATTATAAGTTTATCTTTATGAAACTTTCTAACCTCCCTCGGTGATAAAAAAGATAGGCTGTGATCTTTAGAAAAGGTTTTAGCCTTTTTTTCCAAAGGTTGCGATAGAAAAGAAACTATAGGTTTTTGAATTGATTTCATGCATTCCTATATTAATATATCCTTCGTTAAAAATTATTATGGTAAAACTTTTAGAAACAGACATCAAAACAAGGGAAGTGAAAGAATGGCAGGGAATAAATATTCTCCATTTTCAAGGTTCTAGCTGCTCGCAAAAATTAAGAATCTTCTTAAGTGAAAAAAATATTGATTGGAAAGGTCATCATATAAATTTAGTAAATGGTGATAATTTTTCGGATTGGTTTTTAGGAATAAACCCAAGAGGTGTCGTTCCGGTTCTTGTAGATAATGGAGAAGTACATATTGAAAGTAACGACATCATTAGATATTTGGATAATAAATTTCCCTCAAAGATTCTATGGCCTGAAGATGAAGCAAATAAAATTGAGAAGTTTTTAGAAGAGGAAAACGATATTCATCTCGATTTGAGAAATCTGACAATGAAATTTGTAGCTCCAACATTTCTTATGAAAAAAAAAGAAAAAGATATTAAAAATTTTGAAGAATCTTCAAATTTTGTAGAAGGAGTTGAAGACAATCAAAAAAATATACAGCTTGAATTTCATAAAAACTTTTTGAAGAATGATGGCATAAGTTCATCATCACTTCACAATTCAATAAATGTATTCAAAGAAAAATTATCTGAGATCGATAATGAATTATCAAAACAAAAATTTATTATTTCCGATGAACTTACAATTGTAGACATCGCCTGGTTCGTTTACCTCAGAAGACTAGAAACAATAGGTTTTACTTTTAAAAATAAATACCCACACTTATCCAAATGGTACAACCAATTAAAAAAAAATAAGGCTTTTATAAAAGAAACCTCCTTACCTACTCCCTTAAAGATAATTTCTTCAATCTATAAAATATATCTCTTTTTCACAGCTCAAACTTTAAACAAATATTTAAGTAAAAACTAAAATCCCAGCTAGTAAAAATCGATAAATTACAAAGGGCAACAATCCAATTTTGTTAACTAATTTTAAGAAAAAATGAATTGTGATGCATGCGGTTAAAAAGGAAAAGAAAACAACTAATAGCAGTTCCAAAATATTGATTTTATATTCAAAATTAATTAAGTAATTTTCCCCAAGAAAAATTAGTGCCAAAGTTGGGGTAGCAAATAAAAAACTTATTTTTAGAGCATCAATGCTACGAAAGCCAAGGTAAAAAGCTCCCATAATTACTAACGCAGATCTTGAGGCTCCAGGAATCATTGCAAAAGTTTGAAAAAGACCAAGAATTATAGAGTCTTTCCAAGTAAGATCTTCTAAATTTCTATTGCCTCTCAAATATTCAAAAATTAACAATAAAATTCCAAAAAATATCATTGAAAAAACTATGACATTTTGATTTCTTAAATTCACTTCTATAATGTCTCTTAAGAAAAAACCAAAAAATAAAATTGGCAAAGTACCAATAATCAAACAATTACCAAGATTATTAACTTCGCTAATTTTATAAGTTCTTAGAATCTTTATTAAATCTTCTCGAAAATACCAAATAACAGCTAAAAGAGTTCCAAAATGTGCAAAAACGTCAACTGTAATGTCTTGATTGGAATTATTAATAATTTCTGAAAAAATAATTAAGTGAGCCGAACTTGAAATTGGCAAAAATTCAGTAATTCCTTGAATTAAAGAAAGCAAGATAATATTAACAAAGTCCATTTATTTTGCCTTTTGCCACTGTTCTTCTCCTGATAGATAATTTGGAGAAACCTCTTCTGCAGCAACATAACTTTTCTGCTCTATAGCCAAATCAATTAATTTGAACATATTAGATGCATGAGAAAAAATATTTTTATAAGCATTTTTATCAACAATATTTTCTAAAAATGTAATGCCGTTTCCAACATAAAGAGTTTCTGTTGAATTAATATCAACATAATTTGATAAATCTTCCTGACTTATTAAACATTCTTTTTCTAGTATTTTAATTTGCTCATTTTCAAATTGATATGAGCCAATATACAGCTCTTTCATATGTGCATTCGTAATAACAAAAATGTTTTTCATATCAAATTTAGAATGCGCTTGGTGTGCAAGGACTGCCAAACTTGATAATGGTATTAGAGGAATATCGTTTGCAAAAGCTAGAGCTTGGGCGACCGAACAACCAACTCTTAGTCCTGTAAATGACCCAGGTCCGTTACTGACAGCGATTAAATCTAATTCATTTTTTTCTAAATTGAATCTTTTAAGTAGGTCATCTATGAAATCTAAGATTACTAATCCATGCTCATTTTCTTTTTCAGTAAAGTTATATTTTATTTCTTCTCCTGACCTAAGCGCTACGGAACAGAAAAGACCTGAAGTTTCAATTGCTAAAATATTTTTAAAATTACTCAATGTTTGCAAAGATTTCGTTGCTCACTTCCTTGGGTGAATTGGCTCCATTAACTTTGACGAACCTAAGATCTGATTGTTTTTCTAGCTGCTGATAATAATTAATTAACGGATTGGTTTGGTTTTTATAAACCTCTAATCGAGCTAGGACAGTCTCTGGTTTGTCATCGTCTCGTTGAATCAAATCTTCTCCAGATAAGTCGTCTTTCCCTTCAACTTTTGGTGGATTGAACTCTATGTGGTAACTTCTTCCCGAGGATAAATGAATTCTTCTACCAGACATTCTAGAAATAATTACCTCATCAGAAAGGGATATTTCTAAAACCAAATCTATATTAATATTTAAATTTTTTAATCCATCTGCTTGTCCGATGGTCCTAGGAAACCCGTCAAATAAAAAACCAAATTTGCAATCGTCTTTGGAAACTCTTTCCTTAATAATTCCTAAAATTATTTCATCAGAGACTAATTTACCTTGATCCATAATTTTTTTTGCTTCTTCACCAAGAGATGTTTTATTTCTAATAGACTCTCTTAAAATATCGCCAGTTGAAATATGAGGAATTTTTAATTCATTTGAGATCACTTCAGCTTGAGTTCCTTTTCCAGCTCCGGGAGGACCAAGTAATATTATTTTCATTTATCAAATATACCTGTGGCAACTGCAGCAGCATTATGGTGCGTGTCAGTTAAACTTAGGCTTATATGCTTGAGTCCAAGTTTTTTTGCAAAAATCGCGGCTTTTCCTTTCAATTCAACTTTTGGACCGCCATATTTTCTATGAATAACGATATCTTTCGGCCTGATGCCATTTGTGAAACCTGTACCTAGGACTTTCGAGACTGCTTCTTTAGCCGCAAAATTCTTAGCAAGATAGGGAGCTTTTGCGACTAAATTTTTGTTAAAAAAAGTATTAATCTCTGAATCGTCATAGAGTCTTTGCAGCATTCTATCCCCAAAAGCGTTGTATGCTTTTTTAATTCTTTCGATTTCAATAAGGTCGATTCCGTTTTTAATTTGCATCTTTTTTTAATCTAAAAAATTTTGAAGAATTTAAAGGTTTTGATGATATCGTATCTAATGAAGATTTCATTATATATTTTATATATTTTTTTGATTGATCACTTGCAAAAACTCCTCCGTCAAATTGTAATATCGAACTTCCTAGAATCGCTTCTTTTGAGCTATCTTTTTTTGCTTCTTGAAAACCCTTACTTGGAATAAATTCATACATTAGGTCTTCTTTAATTTTTTCTCCTCTACTATCCAGGGTTAAACTAATTTCATAACCTAGCTCCGAAATAAGATCTAGCTCGAACCTTCTTAATTTAAGTTCTCTCTCTAAAAGATTGTCAGTCATCTCAAGATCTTTTAACAAATTAAGTAGACTTCTAAATATTGATTGAACTGGAGCTTCAGGTTCTATGGTCCTTATTATTATTTCGTTCAAATACAAATAAATCTTTAAATTAGATTCTTCTATTATGATTGAATCAATAATTTCGCAAGTATAAAGATTTTTTAAATCTCCTTTTCCGCCAAAATTAATTTCAAATATCGCTCCAGGAACCTTAATGTTGGATAATTTATTTTTTTTAGATTTAGCGCCTTTGGCTACTAACTTAATTAAACCGTATTCATCTGTGAAAAAAGTTCCTATCAAACTTGACTCTCTAAAGTTAGTAGAGTGCAGTAATACAGCTTTGCATGAAAAACGTGATTGTTTCAAAATTTTTTTATGTAATTTATCAAAAAAAAAGGGAGGCTGTTAAGCCCCCCTAATTTTTAACTTAAAACAAAGTTATGCAGCTGTTTTGGTCCCGCGATAAATCCCAGGATTTTTTGCTGACTTATTGTTTTGGATTGCGTCGTGTTTAATGCCTCTGTAAATTCCAGCTTTTGAAGTTTGAGCTTCAGAGTTAGAGTCTTCAGAGTTCACTTTAACGCCTCTATAGTAAGTAGCCATATCGTGCCTCCAGTTTTCGTTTCGATTTCGTACATACATCTCCCGACGTACACCCTTCTCCACGCGTTCCTTCGTTAGATATTCGGTCTCGTTCCCACTTTGGGTACTTGCTAACCTTTCTCCTCTATAGAAGAAAGAGGTTTTCCTATCTTCCTACTTCCGTCTTTTGCATTTATATAGTGCAAAAGATGAACGATTACTGTGCAATATTAGAACATTTCTAGAAGAAAGGCAATACCTATTTGTATCCATATTTGGATAAAAGATTGACATCATTAGTCCAATTTTTTTTAACTCTTACCCTAAGTTGTAAATTAATTTTGGAATCTAATTCTTTTTCCAGCTCCTTTCTTGATGAAGTGCCTATGGATTTAATCATCGATCCATTCTTACCTAAAAGGATTGCTTTTTGACTTGATGATTCAACATAAATATTAGAAAAAATATGCTTAATAAATTTATTATCTTGAATTTTTTCTATCTCAACATTTATTCGATAAGGCAATTCGTCTCCTAATCTATTTATAGCTTTTTCCCTTATTATTTCTGATATGTAAAAAGATTGAGAGAACTCTTTTTCGTCTATTGTTGGATAATGAAATTCACCAGAAGGAATACTATCAACAACTTTTGATAATAGATCTTCTAAATTATTTTTTCTTAGCGCAGAAATTGGAATAATGGCTTCGAAATTATGTTTTGAACTTAAATCGTTCATAATTGGTAAAATTCCATTGGAATTTTTCAACCTGTCAATTTTATTAATTACTAAAATTATTGGCTTATCTAATTCTTTTAAATTTTTTAAAATATTTTCTTCTTCTTTTTGCCATCGCCCTCTATCAATTACAAAAATAACTAAATCTACTTCTTCGTAACAAGTTCTAGCTACTTTATTCATATATTTATTTAATGCTCTTCTATGTCCTGAATGAACTCCTGGTGAATCTAAAAAAACTATTTGATTGTTTGACTCTGTAAATATACCTAAAATTCGATTTCTCGTGGTTTGAGGTTTTCGAGAAGTAATAGCAATTTTCTTTTGAAAAATAGAATTTAATAAAGTTGATTTGCCAACATTTGTTCTGCCGGTTAAAGAAACAAATCCAAATTTTTTATTCATCTTTGAAGCCTATTTGTTTCAGTAATCTTGACGCAGCATCCTGTTCCGCAATTTTTAAACTTTTTCCAAACCCTAAACAGTTATTGCTTTCATCTAATTTACACATGACAACAAAGGAATTTATATATTCTTTCTTCTGAATTTGATCATAGGTGGGCAAACTAAACCTATTTTTTTGGCAATATTCTTGCAAAAGGGTCTTACTATTTTTTAAACTTTCAGAGCCTAGCAAATCAATGTCTTGAACAAAAAGATTCAAAATTATATTCTCTAAAAACTCTAAACCACTCTCCTTAAAAATAGCTCCAAACAGTGCTTCTAGTGTATTTCCCAAGATATTATCAGGAGTTTTTTGACCTCTAAATGAATCGCCCTTGATAATGAAACTATCCAGTTCTAGCTCTTTTGCAATTCTATTAAGCGTTGTTCTGCTAACTAACTTTGATCTCATTAAACTCAAAGTTCCTTCATCATCCGTTGAAAATTTTTCAACAAGTATTTGAGAAATAATGAGATTTAAAACTGAATCGCCTAAAAATTCAAAAACTTCATTATTTACTTTAGATTTACTCACATGAGTTAACGCTTTTACTAAAACTTCTTTTTTTTGGAATGAATAGCCTAATTTTTTCTCTAAGTTTCCAAAATTTATATTCATTTGATGATCTGATTTCTTGCGAAGCTGGGTACACTTCCATATGAAGGCCAATGCAACCAAATCAGTTGAGCTTTGCCTGTTATATTTTCTATCGGAACTAATCCCCAGCTTCGACTATCAAGACTGTTGTCTCGATTATCGCCAACTACAAAATAATAACCCTGAGGAATTACCCAAGTTTGAAAAAACTCCAGCTCACGAACATTAGAATTTCTTATTAAATATTCTTTTTGATTAGATTTCTCTAAAAAAAATGACTCAGTTAAATTTGACTCAACTTTTTCTTTTAATATTTTTTGTTTGTTTACAAAAAGTTCCTTACCTTTTATCTCTAAGGTGTCTCCAGGTGAAGCAATTACTCTCTTCACATACTTTAAACCTAGATTTGAACAATCTCTATTTAGATTTTTCCAAGTTATGAGATGTTTATCTGTAAAAGCTTTGAAACTCCCCTTTGGATAAGAATCTGTAACTTCAGATGAACAAGAAGTATGTGGTGGAGTAAAAACGACTACATCCCCATTTTTAGGAATTTTATTAGCTATTAAAGTTTTATTCCCAATAGGATTTTTAAACCCATATTGAAATTTATTTACAAGGACAAAATCTCCTACTTCTAATCCAGGAATCATTGATTCCGATGGAATTTGAAAAGGCTCATACAAAAATGACCTAAAAATTGTTATAAAACCTAAAATGAAAAAGAATGATTTAGATTCTTTGACCAATTTGTTAAGGTCAAGAATTTTCCCTAAGACCCAAAAAAGAAGTGATGCTAAAGTCAAAGAAACTAGTATGTAGCCAAAATCTAAGTTGAGTCTAAAAACGCAATATAGTCCAAGGATAGCTAAAGGAAATGAAAAATAATTAATTTGTTTATTGAATTTTCCGTTTAAATTTCTTTCCGAATAAATCCAAAAAATAATCAAAAATAAAGATACGAGAATTACACCATACAAAACTAGATAATAATTCATTTAGATACTTTTAAAATTGACAGAAAAGCTTCCTGAGGTACTTCTACTTTTCCTATTTGCCTCATTTTCTTTTTTCCTTTCTTTTGTTTTTCGAGAAGTTTCATTTTTCTTGTTACATCTCCTCCATATAATTTTGCGGTGACATCCTTTCGAAAAGCTTTGACTGTTTCTCTTGCCAATATTTTTCCTCCAATAGCAGCCTGAATTGCTATGTCGTACATCTGTCTGGGTATAGCCTCTCTTAAATTTTTTGCAAGTTCCCTTCCCTTTTGATCTGCTTTAGATCTATGAACCATGAAATTTAAAGCATCAACTTTTTCACCATTGAGTAATAAGTCAACTTTTACCATGTCGCTATTGTCAAATCTTAAGAAATCATAATCCAAAGAAGCATAACCTTTGCTACATGATTTTAATCGGTCAAAAAAATCTAAAACTATTTCATTCATAGGCATTTCATAGATAAGTTCTATTTGACCTCCAACGTATCTCAACGATTTTTGAACACCTCTTTTTTCTTCACACAAAGATATAACGTTTCCAATAAATTTTTCAGGAACAAGCATGGTAGCTTTAGCTATAGGTTCTTTAACCTCATTTATGTGATTGGGTTCAGGATATTTACTAGGATTTTCAATCTCCAAAATATTATTTGACACATCTAAAATCTGATATGCAACTGTTGGAGCGGTGGCTAATAATTGAATGCCGTGCTCAACTTCTAAACGCTCTATTACAATTTCCATATGTAAAGTTCCCAAAAAACCACATCTAAAGCCAGAACCCAGTGCTGAAGACTGTTCAGGTTGATAACTCAAAGCGGCATCATTTAAAGAAAGTCTTTCTAGAGATTCTCTAAACAATTCAAATTCTGCAGAATCAAGCGGATACAAAGCTGCAAACACTTGGGGTTTAACTGGTTTAAAACCTGGCAAGGAAGCATTGTGATTTTGGTGAGTTAAAGTATCTCCAACTGGAGCGCCTCTAATATCTCTCACTCCAGCACAAATAAAACCTACTTCGCCAACACTCAATTCTTTTTTTTCTTGTCGTTTGGGAGAAAAAAACCCTAGTTTTTCTGCAAGATGAATGTTGCCAGAAGAATTAAGTTTTATTTTTTCACCTTGAATAATTTTCCCATTCATTACTTTAACTAGAGACACTACTCCCAAATACTGATCAAACCAAGAATCTATTATTAATGCTTCTAGTGGAGAGTCTAAACTTCCTTCTGGTGAAGGAATCTCATTAATAATTATTTCTAATAACTCTTTAACCCCGTCTCCATTCTTTGCACTGATACAAGGCGCATTGCTTGCATCTATGCCAATTATTTCTTCAATTTCGCGTTTTACTTTGTCAGGATCTGATTGAGGGAGATCAATTTTATTCAACACAGGTAAGATTGTTAATCCTTGTTCTATTGCATTATAGCAAGTGGAGAGGGTTTGAGCCTCAACACCTTGGGAAGCATCAATTAGTAAAATTGCGCCGTCACAAGCTGCTAAAGACCTAGAAACTTCATAGGCAAAATCAACATGTCCTGGAGTGTCTATTAAATTAAGGTTAAATTCAGTTTCACCTTTGGTAAATTTTAATGCTACAGATTGAGCTTTTACCGTTATTCCTCGTTCTCTTTCAATTTCCAAAGAATCTAAAACTTGACTTTGCATCTCTCGATTAGTCAATCCTCCACAAAACTCTATGATTCTATCGGCAAGAGTAGACTTGCCATGATCTATGTGCGCTATGATTGAAAAGTTTCTAGTATTTGCTAAAGAGCTATCCTTCATTAAAGGATTATCGCTTATTTTTCTAGTTTTATAGTAATAAAAGAACCGTTTCCATTTCTAACTATTCTCACAGCTATATTAGCTCCAGAGTCAAATTCTGCAAGAATAGAATTGTAATCTTCTAGATTAGAGACTTCTTGAAAAGCCATATTTGTAATTACATCTCCAATTTGAATTCCTGCTTTTTTTGCCGGTCCATCGAGCACTTCCTCAACATATACTCCTGTTTCAACTTGAATTTGATCAATTTTCTCTTTGGGTAAATTTTCTACTGATTTCAATTTTAGCCCCAGTAGATCGTCACTTTTATCTTGAGAAACAGGTATAACTTTTTCCTTTTTAATTTCTTCTAATATTCCTACCTTAACCCTGATTTTTTTCTCTATACCTGATCTAAAAATTAAGGCATCAACAGTAGACTCTGGTTTGATTCTTCCCACTATAAGCGGAAGGTCTCCTGAATAAATTATCTTTTGTTTATTGAAACTTAAAATAACATCTCCATTCTTAAGCCCTGCTCTTTCAGCAGGACTACCTTTTAAAACATTTCCTATCAAAGCTCCGCGTGGATTTCCCAATTTGAAAGAATCTGCAAGATCTTTAGTAACCTCTTGGACACTAACTCCTAGCCAGCCTCTAGAGACAATTCCATCATTTTTTAATTGTTCAACTATTTCTGAAGCGTAATTAATTGGAATTGTAAAAGAAATTCCCATATAGCCTCCACCACTGGAATAAATCATGGCATTAATTCCTATGACTTCTCCCCTAAGGTTGAATAATGGTCCACCTGAGTTACCTGGATTTATTGCTACATCAGATTGGATGAATGGAATATATGAAGTTCCTTGATCTGGAATACTTCTAGACTTTGCACTGACAATTCCTGCTGTAACTGAGAAATTTAATCTATAAGGAGATCCAATAGCCACAACCCAATCACCAACCCTTATTTCATCTGAATTTCCTAATTCCAAATATGGTAGATTTTCGTCTGTATCAACTTTAAGTAAAGCTACATCTGATTTTTCATCACTACCTATGAGCGTGGCTTTAAATTCTCTTCTATCGTTGAGACTAATTACAATTTCAGAAGCTTCAGCAACTACATGATGATTCGTTAAAATAAAGCCATCTCCGGAGATAATAAATCCAGATCCTCCAGAGCTTATTTTTCTTTCCTTTTGTTGTTTAGGCTCCTCAAAAGGAAAATTAAAGAAATCATCAAAAGGAAAACCTCTAGGAGATCCTTGAAAAGGACTATGTCTTGATTGAGATTTAACTGTTTTTATTACGCTTACATTTACAACTGCTGAGGAAGTATCTTCAACCAACTCAGCAATATTGGGTAAAAAATTATCTTTTGTATCGCCAGAACTTAAAAAACTTATCGAAATAAATAAAACAAAATAGAATATTCTAATCATTGTTATTTATTTTCTAAAAAAGTATTGGAGATTTTTATAAGTCGTTGGTTGGGGAGGGTTTCACTTGAAAGGTTTAAAATCAGAGGAGTTGAACCGGACCTCGTATGGACAGTGACTCCTTTGTTTATGGTTCCCAGCCATTCATTTTCGGGAATATTATCAAAGAAAACCTTCAATCTTAGTGATTTTTCATCTCCAGGCACAACGTAATTTGCTTCCATACTTGAAGAAGATGTAATTCTAAAATCTTTCAAACTACCATTAAAATTTGAACCGAGATCAACAAGCAATGCTTCATTATTTAATGGCAAAATATTTTGATTAGAAGAAGCGGTATTTGATGTAAGAGAGGGAAGATTAAGAAGTGGGAGAGATAAAATAAAAAAGAAGCCAATTAAATAACAACACACTTTCATATATGTTATTGAAAAGAAGTCAAAATTTGACCAGATTTTTATTTTTTTTGAATTTTTAGGAGAGAAGTTATTGATTTGAGACATTATTTTTGGTGAGAGATCTAGATTATGATCTAGTAATTCACCATGCATGGCAGCCTTGTGTTTATTCATCCTCTGCCAAAGACTCTTAAAATTTGGGTTTGCATGGATCTCATCTACCAGCCTCTTAGTTTCAAATGGCGTTATTTCTCCATCCATCAATAAAGATAGTTTTTGCTCTAATGTTTTACTCATATTGTATTAGTCTCCAAATTAGACATATTGTACTTAGAAAAAGTTTTGTCTAAGATCTCACGTCCTTTGTGTATACGGGATCTAACTGTTCCAATAGGACAGTTTTGAACTTTCGCAATTTCTTCATAACTTAAACCATCAAATTCTCTTAAGCTCAGAGTCGTTCTGATGTCATCTGGGAGGCTTTGAATTGCTTCCATCATCTTTGTGCGCAACTCTTCTGCTTCCAGTATATTTTCTGGATTTTCAGTTGTTACGGCCGACTCCGAAAGTTTTAACTCCATGATTTCATCATCATAAACTTCTGAACTTCTAGCTTTGGATGATAAAAAATTCTTAGCTGTATTAATTGCAATTCTATAAATCCACGTATAGAAAGAGCTGTCGCCACGAAATTTTTCTATATTTTTAAAAGCTTTAACAAAAGCCTCTTGAGCGATATCTTGTGCTAGTTCATAATCTTTTAAGAACTTGTAAACAGAGTAAACCAACCTGTCTTGATATTGCAAAACAAGTACTTCGTAGGCCTTTTTGTCGCCATTCTTGACCAAGTTTATTAGGCTTTTTTCTGAGTTCATCTCTGTCCTTTCTCATTTGACTTGTGCATTGTGCATAAGTTCGACTAAATTTCACTAAAAAAATCAATTATTTTCGTAATTAACTTTTGTAAATCCATGTTTTCGCAAGTCTTTCCATACAAAATTACATCAGCTAAATCATTGTCTTCCCACGACATTAACTCAAGATAAGATTCCAATTCTCTTTGATCAAGAGAATCCAACTTTATTTTGGCAAATGGCTCAAGTACCAAATCTAATTCATTTAAACCTCGACGGCTTCGAAATTTAGCTTCTTCAATAAGACTGTTCATAGGTTAATTTTACTATTATTGATAAAATATAAGACTATGGAAATATCTTCAAGTCACAAAATTATCAGAATCCAGGGAAAAGACTCTCTTGAATTCCTTCAGGGACAACTTTCTAATGACTTAGAATTAATAGAAAAGGAAGAATTACAAAAAAATGTTATCTGCAGCACAAAAGGAAGAATTATTGCCCTTCTTTGGGTTAAAAAAATTGATGATGAGAGTTTTGACTTAATATTAGAAAATACAATTGCAGAAAAAGCCTTTGAAACACTAAAAAAATACAAGGTTTTTTACAAATCAGAGATGGTTTTGCTCAATAATGAGCCCGAGGGCTTTAATATTATAAAAATTGAAGATTGGAAAACAAATTGTATAAAAAATGGTTTGTGCGAAATTAATAGCTCAACAACAGAAATATTTACACCTCACGATCTAGGTTATCAAAATTTAAAAATTATCAGCTTCGACAAAGGTTGTTATACAGGCCAAGAAGTTATTGCAAGGATGCATTACAGGGCAAAACTGAAATCCGGTTTATTCTTTATTTCTTCGAAATCAATTAAAAATATTGGTGAGGGAGACGATATCTTTGATGATAATCAAAAAGTCGTGGGGAAAGTTGCTTCAAAAATTGGTCAAATAGGACTTTTTTACATCAAAAATAGAGAGAGATCAGAGGGTCTATATAATAAAAATGGGGAAGTATTTAATTTCGATAACTTTAGTTTAGTCTAAAGCCCAATTAATTGGATCTTTGCCAACTGAATATAAGTAAGAATTGCATTTACTGAAAGGTCTTGAGCCAAAAAAACTTATATTCGCTGAAAATGGTGATGGATGTGAAGAAGTTAAAACTAAGTTGTGCTTGAGATCTATTAAGATTTTTTTATTTTTTGCAAAATTTCCCCATAAAATGAATGCGATGTTTTTTTGTTTACTCAAAGAAGTTATTATTAAGTCCGTTATTACTTCCCATCCAATATCTTTATGTGATCCAGGCTTATGAGCCTCGACAGTAAGAAATGAATTCAAAAATAAAACTCCCTGTTTGGCAATTTTCTCAAAATCGCCATTGCAGCTAATTTTTTTATTCAAGTCTTTTTCCATTTCTAAAAAAATATTTTTTAAAGACGGGGGGAAAGGTTGATCTTTAGATACAGAGAAAGCTAAACCGTTAGCTTGATTAAAATTATGATAAGGATCCTGACCAATAATGACCACTTTGACCTTTTCTGGAGCAATCAATTCTAAAGACCTAAAAATATTTCTAGAATTGGGGAATATGGTTTTACCCTCCTTAATTTCTTTTTCTAATATGCGCTTAATCGATAGCAGTCGCTTTTCTAATTGCCTATTATTGAGAAATTTTTGCCAATCTTCTGGGAGACAAATCATATAAATATAATGCTACCAAACTCATTTTTTTTATCCACAGAAACTGTGGATAACTCTTTGGATAAAAACGCTTATTTCTCTTAAGCGCTTAATATAAAAAGGTTTTTTATAAATTGATCAAAATTTAATCAATGTAAAAAAGTCAATTAAATCAATAGTTTATGTAAACTATAACAATTTGTTCAAAAAAAGTGCACTAAAGATTGATTTTAAGTAACGGGAGTACACTTTTCTTTTATTTGTGTGTAACTTTTGATTTTATTTATCAAGTCTTATCTAAAAGAATTTTTTTTTATTAACTATTATTCTAAAAAAAAGAATAAATGTGTTGATTTTTTAGGAGTTAGCAAAAAGGTTATTTAATTCTATTTAAAACTATTTTAAATGGAATCCGCCGTCCAAGATTAAAGTCTCGCCTGTTGTTGCTACAGCGTCTTCAATAAAGAACCACACTCCTTTGGCAACTTTTTCTGGATTACAGACCATGCTCAATGGCGTGCTTGATTCAATAAAACTTTTAGTGGCCTCATAGGTTTCGTCGCCTAATCCTGTTTTCAACCATTCGCCTTCTATGAATCCAGGACAGATTGCATTAATACGAATTGGGCCTAAAGCTTTCGCCAATGACTTTGTCATCATTACTAATGCACCTTTTGAGGCAACATAAGCTATAGAACTACCAACTCCAATTACTCCTGCAATAGATGCAATGTTTACAATCGAGGCATTTGGGCTTTGTCTTAAAAATTCTTCTGCTTCTTTAATCATCATGTAGGGACCAACAGTATTTGTTTTATAAATCTCTACAAAATCTTCAGAACTAAGGCCAGCTAGATTTTCATGAGCATTGAATACAGTTCTTCCAGCGTTGTTAACTAAAGTATCTAATCTTTTCCATTTATCAATGGTTTTTTGTACTGTTTCTTGACATTTTGATTCATCGGATACATCGGCAGTTAAGACTAAAGTTTCTGCACCAAGATCATTACATTCTTTTGCAACCTTTTGAGCCTCCTCGAGCGAACTTGAGCAGGTTAGAGTCAAATTCCATCCTTTTTCAGCTAGTAATATAGCTACAGCTTTCCCAACACCTCTGCTGGCGCCAGTTACAATAGCTACAGGCTTAGTCATTTTTTATAACCCTTACATTAATAACGCCTTCAAGGTTAGACAGCCCCTCCTCAACAGATTTTGATGGTTCCACATCAGTATCAATGACGTTATAAGCTACGTCTCCTTTACTTTTATTGACCATATTCAAAATATTTAAATTATTATCTGCCAGAATGGTCGTTATTTGACCAATCATACCTGCAATATTATTGTTTGATAGAGTGATTCTAAATCTTGATTTTCTTGGTTCAACTAACTCAGGAAAATTGACAGAGTTAATTATATTTCCATTTACTAAAAAGTCTTTAAGCTGTTCAGCAGCCATAACTGAACAATTTTCTTCAGCTTGTCTAGTACTGGCGCCTATGTGAGGTAAAATGATGACATCTCCTTTTAATTTTGCTCTTTCTATCAAACCAAGATCAGCAAAATCAGTAACATATCCACCTAATTTCCCAGAGTCCAATGCATCAATTACGGCTTTTGAATCGACAATTTCGTCTCTAGCGAAATTGATTAATTTTAAGCCTTGTTTTGAATTACTCAGTAAATCTTTACTGACTAAGTTTTTAGTTTCTTCTATTGCGGGTATATGCAAGGTTAAGTAATCAGATTCTGCAAACACAGATTCGAGATTGTCACGTCTTGAAACCATATTGGGGAGCTTCCATGCAGCTTCCACAGATATTGCAGGATCATATCCTATAACGTCCATTCCTAGCATAACTCCCATATCAGCTACCTTTGCTCCTATAGCTCCCATTCCAATGACTCCTAAAACGCCATCTTTTAATTCTCTTCCTTTGAAATTTTTCTTTCCTTGCTCTATGTGACCTTTCAAGTCACCAGAATCTATGCCTTCAATCTCATTGACGTAGTTTGCTCCACTATAAATTCCTCTTGACGATAATAATAAGCCAGCCAAGACTATCTCTTTTACTGCGTTAGCGTTCGCTCCGGGAGTGTTAAAGACAACTATTCCATTTTTTGAACATAAGTCTACGGGCACGTTGTTTACTCCTGCTCCTGCCCTTGCAATAGCCTTAATTGAACTTTCAATGTCTTGATCAGTCAATTTATAACTTCTTAGTATCATAGCATCAGGTGAATCTTCTGTTTCAGAGACAGAAAAATCTGATTCTTTTAGTAATGAAATTCCGGTTTCGGCTATGGCATTATAAGTTTTTACTTTAAAATTCATTTTATATAACTCAAAAAGGACCAATTCTATAACGCATCTACAATGTCGCCAAAACATTTTTTAAATTACGAAGGATTTTCTAAAGAAACTCTTGTTTCTATTATTGATCGAGGACTTGAATTAAAGTCTTTAAACCAACTACCCAAATCTCTCGAAAACAAGTCTCTAGGATTAATTTTTGAAAAACCATCAACAAGAACCAGAATATCTTTTGAGATTGGTATGCAAAAATTAGGAGGAAATTCTATTTTTTTATCTAGTTCAGATTTGCAAATATCCAGAGGCGAACCAATTTCTGATACCGCTAAAGTCTTGTCTTCAATGTTGAATGCAGTAGTGATAAGAACTGCAAATCATGAATTATTAGAAATTTTTAGTCAAAATTCTTCAATCCCAGTAATAAATGGCTTAAGTGATCTTTACCATCCTTGTCAAATTCTTGCTGATTTAATGACGTATAAAGAATTTAATGGAAATTTAGACATCTCTAAAGTTGCTTGGATTGGTGATAGCAACAATGTTTGTAATTCATACATAGAAGCCGCTAAATTGTTTGACTTCAATTTAAGCATCTATTGTCCCAAAGGTCATGAGCCTAATGCAAAAGTAATGAAATCTCAACAAAATAACGTTTTTTTATCTAAAAGCAAAGAAAATGCACTTGAAGGAGCAAAAATTGTCACCACAGATGTGTGGACCTCAATGCACTCGGAAAATCAAAGTACGGAAACATCTCGAAAGTTTAATGGTTACTCAGTTGACCCTAGCTGCATGGAATTGGCCCATAAAGAAGCAATTTTTCTTCACTGCTTACCTGCGCATAGAGGAGAAGAAGTATCGATAGATATGTTAGATCATGTTTCAAGTAAAGTATGGGACCAAGCTGAAAATAGACTTCATGTTCAACAAGCTCTTTTGGAAAACTTACTATTAAGTTAAAGAATTAAGTCTTTCTAGATATCTTATATATTTAGTTTCATAAGATTTCTTTGATTTAAATATTTTATCCGCCTTCCAAATATCAGCTAACTCCGATAGTTTCACGTGGGCCGATCCTATTCCCGCTAAATATGCTGCTCCAAGAGACGTACTTTCAATATTACTGGGCTTAAAAATGTTTATTGATAAGACGTCAGATAAAATTTGTCCAAAAAAATTATTATTTGCCATACCACCATCAATTTTGATTGATTTTATTTCAGCTCCGTCATTTTTAAGTGCTTCAAGGAGATCTCTTGTCTGAAAGGCAATAGCTTCGAATGAAGCTAAAAGTATATCTTCCCTCGATGTCTCTAGAGAAAGTCCATGAATTGCTGCTTTTAAATCAGGTTTCCAATAAGGCGCACCTAAACCAGTAAAAGAAGGAATTATAGAGACTTCACTATCACTGTTTCCTAGCTTAGCCAATTTTTCTGATTCAGGCGCAGAAGAAATAAATTGCATCTTGTCTCTTAACCATTGAATAAGCGAACCAGCTACAAAAATACTTCCTTCTAAAGCAAAAGTTGTTTCATTATCAAGTTTGTATCCAACAGTTGTTAGTAGCTTGTTCTTAGATCTTAATATTTGCGCTCCAGTATTAAGAATCAAAAAGCAACCGGTTCCATAGGTGCTTTTGACCTGTCCAGTTTCAAAACAGGCTTGGCCAAATAAGGCCGCTTGCTGATCTCCTGCCATTCCCGAAATTTTTATTTCTCCGCCAAACAACTTTGTTGTCCCAAAATTATCTGCATTATTTTTTATCTCTGGCAATTTTATTCCTTGCAAACCAAATATTCTTATTAAGTCTTGATCCCAAGCAAGTGTAGTCAAATTTAATAATGAGGTTCTTGCAGCATTAGTAATATCCGTTGCATAAACTCTCCCTTCAGTAAGTTTCCATAGTAAAAAGCTATCTATTGTTCCGAACAAGGTTGTTTTCTTAAGAAACTGCTCTTTTGATTTATTTTTTAACCACTTTAATTTAGAAGCAGAGAAGTAAGGATCTAGCAGAAGCCCTGTTTTCTCATTAATTTCGGACTCTAGGCCTCTTTTTTTTAAAGAATCACAAAAATCGCTTGTTCTTCTATCTTGCCATACGATTGCCTTGCCTAGAGGTTTTCCTGTTTTACTATCCCAACCTAATATTGTTTCTCGCTGGTTGGTAATACCTATAGAAACTATTTGACTTGGCTTTAAGTCATGTTTTTTTAACAACTTGTTGAATGTCTTATAGGTTTTATTCCATATTTCATCTGCATCATGTTCAACATATCCAGGTTTTGGATAAAACTGTTTAATTTCTATCTGTTCTTGATCTATATACTTGAACTTTGCGTCATAGAGGACGGTCCTAGTACTAGTTGTACCCTGATCGATTGATAAAAAGAACTTTTTCATTAATTGCATTTATATATAGTTATCCACACTTAATCCACCCAAATTTCATAAATTATTCTATTGCTTTTTTATAAAAAACACCGTATCTTGTGTAATTAAGTTTTTACCCCACAATATGTTGAGTTACTTGCTAAGTAACAAAAAAGAAAAATATGGATGTTACAGAGACAAAAACAGACCAAAACCCAATAAATGTAGATAAAGAACAGCCTTCATCGGCAATAGAACCAGGCATCTTAAGGGTCATTAAAAGAAATGGTTCAGTTGTCAATTTTGATAAATCTAAAATAGAAGTTGCCATTACCAAGGCATTTTTGGCAATTCATACCAGTGCTGCTGCTGCTTCATCAAGTGTTCAACAAAAAGTAAATAGCCTATCAGGTAATGTTCACGATACTTTTTCGTCGAGAATGCCTTCTGGAGGAACGATACACATTGAGGAAATCCAAGATCAGGTCGAGTTAGCTCTCATGAGATCAGAGGAACTAAAAGTAGCAAGGGCTTATGTACTTTATAGAGCTGAAAGAACTAAAATAAGACAGGAAGAATCAAGTACGGTTCAACATACCTCAAATCTAAGTCCTTCTGAAAGAACTGACGCCATAGCAAAAGAAGCTTGTGCTGGGCTAAGCGGAACTGATCCTGAGACAATAATAAACGAAGCAAATAAAAATCTATACGAGGGCGCGTCCGAAGAAGAAATAAAAGAGGCGCTAATCCTCTCGTCAAGATCTCTTGTAGAAGCAGAACCTAACTATACATATGCTACATCTAGAATTTTATTAGATGGCTTGAGAACGGAAGCTCTGTCCTTTTTAGAAATAGCACCAAATGCAACGCATGAAGAAATGGAAAAGTTATATCCAAAAACTTTAGATGCCTACATAAATAAAGCTATAGCTCTAGAATTGATAAATCCTGAACTTGGGAAAATGGATCTAAAAAAACTAGGAAAAAACTTAAAACCAGAGAGAGATCTAATATTTTCTTATCTTGGTCTTCAAACTTTATACGATAGATATTTCATCCACAAAGACGAGACAAGATTCGAACTTCCTCAAATATTTTTTATGAGGGTAGCAATGGGCTTAGCCATAGGAGAGGAAAAAAGAGAAGATAGAGCGATTGAATTTTACAACCTGCTGTCATCATTTGATTACATGAGTTCTACACCTACCCTTTTTAACTCTGGGACAATTCATTCTCAATTATCTTCTTGCTATTTGACTACGGTGCCAGATGACCTTAAAGGAATTTATGATGCCCTTGGTGATAATGCAATGTTATCTAAATGGGCTGGAGGATTAGGTAACGATTGGACTCCAGTGAGAGGAATGGGCGCTCATATAAAAGGAACAAACGGTAAATCTCAAGGAGTAGTTCCCTTCCTTAAAGTAGTAAATGACACCGCGGTCGCAGTGAACCAGGGAGGAAAAAGAAAAGGAGCTGTATGTTCTTATTTAGAAACATGGCATTTGGATATAGAAGAATTCGTTGAGTTAAGAAAAAATACAGGAGACGATCGAAGAAGAACACATGACATGAATACAGCGAATTGGATTCCTGACCTTTTTATGCAAAGAGTAATGAATGGTGAGAAATGGACTTTATTTACTCCCAACGAAACTCCTGATCTGCATGACTTAACAGGAACAGCTTTCAAAGCTAGATATGAAGAATACGAAAAAGGAGCAAAAGAAGGAAAAATTCAAGTTTTCAAAGAAGTTGAGGCAGAAGAACTTTGGAGAAAGATTATCTCCATGCTATTTGAAACAGGACACCCATGGATCACTTTTAAAGATGCGTGCAACCTGAGATCCCCTCAACAGCATGTTGGAGTAATCCACTCTTCTAATCTCTGTACGGAAATAACGTTAAATACCTCACAAGATGAAATTGCAGTTTGCAATCTAGGTTCGATAAATCTGCCAAACCATTTAGACAAAAGTGGAAATTTGAATGAGAAAAAAGTTGAAAACACAATCACAACTGCAATTAGGATGCTTGATAATGTAATTGACATTAACTATTACGCAGTACCTCAAGCGGAAAATTCAAATTTTAAACACAGACCGATTGGATTAGGAATAATGGGCTTTCAAGATGCCCTTTATATGAAAAAAGTTCCATACGCTTCTGAAGATGCAATAACTTTTGCAGACGAATCTATGGAAATGGTCAGTTATTATGCAATCAAGTCTTCGTCTGATTTAGCTGCAGAAAGAGGCGCATATTCATCCTATAAAGGCTCACTGTGGAGTAAAGGTATTTTGCCTTTAGACTCAATAGAATTACTTAAAAAGGAAAGAGGTGAGGAATATATTGAGGTTGATACGACCTCGAGACTCGATTGGGATAGTTTAAGGAAAGCTGTTAAAAAACAAGGCATGAGAAACTCAAATGTAATGGCAATAGCTCCAACAGCAACTATCGCAAATATAACTGGCCTCACTCAATCAATAGAACCAACTTATTCAAATTTATTTGTGAAATCTAATTTGTCAGGAGAATTTACAATAATAAATATGCATTTAGTAGATGCTTTGAAGGAAATAGATATGTGGGATGAAGTCATGGTTTACGATCTAAAAAATCTAAACGGTAGTTTAGAAGGAATCAATAGAGTCCCAGAAGAATTAAAAAACCTTTTTGCTACGTCTTTTGAGGTTGAGCCTAAATGGCTAATTGAAGCAGCGTCAAGAAGACAAAAATGGATAGACCAAAGTCAATCATTAAATCTTTATGTATCTGAGCCAAATGGAAAAAAATTAGATGTCATGTATAAAATGGCTTGGCTTAGAGGGTTGAAGACAACTTACTATTTACGCTCAAGAAGTGCGACAACTTCTGAAAAATCAACAATAACTAATCTAGAGCTTAACGCTGTAGCTGCAAATCAAGGGTCGGAAGCTCCTGAAGCTTGTTCGATTCTTGATCCAGACTGCGAGGCTTGTCAATAAAAGAGGTATTAATATGTTATCTTGGGATGATTTCGACGAAAAACAAAAAATAACAGAACCATCTGTTACCACTCAGGTTCTTGAAAAAGAAGAAAATCCTGCGCCAGTTAAATCTGTAGAAAGAAGAACGGAGCCCAAAGCGCCTGTTGAAGTTCAAGGACTTGAATCCCTTGACATAGAAGCAGGCCTAGCAGATCTTGAAGGGGCTTCAGCAAGGGTAGACGTAAGCGAAAAGAAAATGATTAATTCCAGAGCAGATGTAAATCAATTAGTGCCCTTCAAGTACGACTGGGCCTGGCAAAAATATCTTGATGGCAGTGCTAATCACTGGATGCCACAGGAAATAAATATGACTGCAGACGTTGCTCTCTGGAAAGATAAAAATGGTCTAACTGAAGATGAAAGAAGAATTGTAATGAGAAACTTAGGGTTTTTCTCTACTGCAGATTCATTAGTTGCAAATAATATTGTTCTTTCTGTTTACAAACACATAACAAACCCGGAGTGTCGCCAATACTTACTTCGTCAAGCTCTAGAGGAAGCAATTCATACTCATGCTTACCAATACGTGATTGAATCCTTAGGCATGGATGAAGGAGAAATTTTCAATATGTACAAAGAAATTCCTTCTGTAGCAAAAAAAGCTGCCTGGGCCCTCCCTTTTACAAAATCTCTATCCGATCAGACATTTGAAACGGGAACTGAGGAAAACGATAAAATTTTATTAAGAAATCTCATAGCTTTTTATTGTGTATTGGAAGGTATTTTCTTTTACTGTGGGTTTACTCAAATTCTTTCTATGGGTAACAGAAACAAGATGACAGGTACTGCTGAGCAATTCCAATATATTCTTAGAGACGAGTCTATGCATGTAAATTTTGGAATTGATATGATCAATCAAATAAAGCTCGAAAATCCAAATTTATGGGATGAAGAGATGCAAAAACAAGCAGAAACTATGATTCTTCAGGGAACCCAATTAGAAATAGAATACGCTCAAGACACAATGCCTAAAGGAATATTAGGCATGAACTCGGAAATGATGGCTGAGTACTTACACTTCATAGCAAATCGAAGACTTACTCAAATTGGGTTAAATGAAGCATTTCCGAATGCTTCCAATCCATTCCCTTGGATGTCTGAAATTATGGATTTAAGAAAGGAAAAGAATTTCTTCGAAACGAGAGTCATAGAGTACCAAACTGGTGGAGCCCTCAACTGGGACTAAAAACCCATTAATAATAGCTCATAGAGGTGCCTCTTCGAAGGCACCCGAAAATACATTTATCGCTTACGAAACTGCATGGAATCACCATGCAGACGCAATTGAAATTGACTTAAGAAAGACAAAAGATGGGGTCTTAGTTTGTGCACACGACAACAACTTTAACAGAGTATCAGGTTCAGAAAAAAACATATCCGAATCAAGTTATAAAGCACTCTCAGAAATAGATATAGGATCCTGGAAGGGAAAGAAATTTAAAAATGAAAGAGTTCCTAAATTGGAAGAAGTGCTGAGTAAAATACCTAAAGGAAAAAAGGTATTTATCGAGGTGAAAGTAGTTATTAAGAATTTAGATGAATTATCTCGTCTAATTTTAAATTCAAATCTAAAAAAGACACAGATACATTTTTTGTGCTACCTACCATCCGTTGTTAAAAACATTAAAAATAATTTTCCCAACCAAAAAGCTACCCTAAATTTAATTCCATCTTTGTTCAATTATGATGCAAATAGAATTAAGCAAGAAATAGCAACTTCTAACTCCGATGGGATAAGTCTACATATCGACTCTAAAGAATCTATTAAGTTAGTAGAAAAATTGAAAAATGAAAGATTGTTTGTTCTCACTTGGACAGTAAACGATAAAAGATTCATGAATAAATTGATTGAAGCTAAAGTTGATGGAATCATTACGGATTATCCAAAAAAATTAGCAAAAATATTGGAGAAGATAGATGAATAAGAAAGACTTAATAAGTAGATGTACAGGTATTTATTTTGGGGAAGGACCTAGGTGGAAAGAAAATAAATTATGGTTCTCAGATATGCAAGGAGACAAGGTACACACATTAGATGAAAATAATAATCTTGAGACTATCTGTGAAGTAAAGAATCAACCCTCTGGTCTAGGTTGGCTGCCAAATGGAGATCTATTGATTGTCTCGATGTTGGATAGAAAGATTCTTAAGCTTTCAAATGGAAATTTATCTGTACATGCTGATCTATCAGAGGAAGTAGCATTTCAATGCAATGATATGGTGGTTTCTAAAGAAGGGATTGCTTACGTAGGAAATTTCGGAATGGACGATTCTAGAGACAAAGTTAGAAGCACTCATCTTATGGTGGTTTTCCCCGATGGCTCTTTTAAGAAAGGACCAGAAATGCTGGATTTTCCAAATGGAACCGTTATTACGTCTGATGGCAAAAAATTAATTGTTGGGGAGACCCTAGGAGCTAGACTTACTTGCTTCGATATAGACTCTGAAGGAATGCTTTCCAATAGAAAAATATGGGCCAAAACTTCATCACAACTTGGGATATCTTTAATAAAATTTTTAAGAAATATTGGAATTAAAATCTCTGAATCAGGTTCGACAGCAAAAAATTTTCATGTACCCGATGGAATTTGTTTAGATGATCAAAATGGAATTTGGATTGCTTCGCCTACTTCTTCTGCAGTAGTCAGATTTGAAGAAGGTGGAAATATTACAGATATTATTGAAACACCCAAAAATGCTTATGCTTGCATGCTTGGAGGCAGTGATGGCAAAACTTTATTCATTTTGACTGCAAACAGCTCTGCCCCTGAAATCTGTAGAAAAAAAGCTGAAGGAGAAATCTTCTCAATAGAAGTAAATTATCCTAGAGCTGGAATGCCTTAAGATTTGCTTATTAGTTCAAACATTTTCATCGACTGACTATTGCCTTCTGTGCATGGTCTTGCATCAGTCATGTCTGAAATTTTTTCCCAATTGGCAGCGATACTATCAGCATTCATCTCCTCTCCTGTACCAAAATACATGCCCATAGTTTCGTAAGTTATTATTCTTGCAAATACTCCAGCTCCAGCAGCCATGACAACTCCAGTAGGCGCGTCTTCCGAAACCATAAAAGTAACTGCAGGACTTACGCACTCAGGTTGTAATTTTTCAATAACCTCTGGTGGCATCAAGTCTTCAGTCATTCTTGTACCCGCAACAGGAGTTAGTCCATTACATTTGATGTTATATTTTGCACCTTCAAGTTTAAGAGTGTTTATCAAACCTAAAACTCCCATTTTTGCAGCTCCATAATTAGTCTGACCAAAGTTTCCGTAAACTCCGCTAGAAGACGAAGTTACTAAAATTCGACCATAATTTTGTTCTTTCATTATTTCCCAAACAGCTTTAGTGCAATTTACAGTTCCCATTAAATGGACTTCTAGTACAAGTCTAAAATCTTCATCAGTTACTTTTGAAAAACTTTTATCTCTTAAGATTCCTGCATTATTAACCAAAATATCTACTCTGCCCCAAGTATCCATGGTTTGCTTAACCATTTCTTCTACTTGTTTTAAATCGGTAACACTAGCTCCATTAGCTATAGCCTCGCCACCAGCAGATTTAATTTCTTCGACTACTTTTTCCGCAGCCGAAACAGAGCCTCCAGTGCCGTCTACAGCTCCACCCAAATCATTAACAACTACTTTTGCTCCCCTCGAAGCTAAATCAAGTGCATGACACCTTCCTAGGCCTCCTCCTGCACC
>CENP01237916.1_pt1 | contig 40266 bp, 40 predicted proteins | sample 361281 | NCBI WGS metagenome assembly CENP01 (sample SAMEA2591122, study PRJEB7988) | marine metagenome | biome: marine biome (ENVO:00000447); feature: deep chlorophyll maximum layer (ENVO:xxxxxxxx); material: saline water (ENVO:00002010), including plankton (ENVO:xxxxxxxx) | depth 70 m
TTTGATAGATTTTGGAATGATTCAAGAATTGAAAAGTCAAAAAAAGTAAATTTAAATCCTATTGAAGTAATGACTCTAGCTTCAATTGTTCAAAAAGAAACTCCTAAAGTCGATGAAAGACCCACAATAGCTGGCGTTTATCTAAATAGACTCGAAAGAAATATGAAACTTCAAGCAGATCCAACTGTTGTATATACAATCAAAAAGCGAGATGGATTTGATACAAAAATTAGAAGGGTTTTATATAAGGACTTAAGAATAAAATCCCCATATAATACTTATGTTTATCGAGGACTACCACCTGCTCCAATTGTAACACCGGATATTTCTTCTATTGAAGCTGTTTTGAATCCTCAAAAACATTCATTTATTTATTTTGTTGCAGATATCTCTAATCCAGGATATCACTTGTTTTCTAGAACAAATGCTGAGCATAACAGAAAAAAGAGACAGTACACTAATTGGCTTAAAAAAAATCGAATTAGAAGATAATTAACTGATTTTCAGATAATTAAAAAAATTACTATGTTTGCAGCGTTAAAGCTAAACATTAGTTGCAAACAAAAGTGATGACTTTTAAATTCAAATTGATTTCATTCACTCTCTTATTATTTACAATAGGAATAACCCTATCCCCCTCTAATTCTAACGATTTTGATGAGTACACTGCAGTGTTTGTTATATCTCCTTCATCCGGATACGATTTTAATATAACTTCTTATAAAATACCATTTACTGTAAAGGATTTTGTTGGTTTTAAAGAATTTTTAGGTTTCTTCGAATCTGGTTCACATTATAATAAAATCAATAGGTTAGGTTATTTAGGTAAATATCAATTTGGACGTTCAACCTTAAAAGTGTTAAGGATAAAAAAAATTAATGAGTTTATCGATATTCCTGAACTACAGGAGAAAGCATTTCTTATGAATGTCATGAGAAATAAATGGATTCTAAGAAGAGAAATTAAAAGATTTAATGGAAAAAAACTCAATAATATTTTAATTACTGAATCAGGAATAATTGCTGCAGCACATTTATCCGGTCCTGGAAATGTAAAAAAATATTTAAGAAATTATGGAGATGAAAAATTTGATTTAAGAGATATTAATGGAACAAAAATATCTGACTATATGAAAACTTTTAAAGGATATAATCTATCAAAAATTAATGCTGTTAGAAAACCTATAATTTAGTTTTTTAAATTATTCAGAGAATTTCTTTGTAAGATCGTCTACGTATTTTCTAAATTGCTTATCGGTAAATGCTAAATTGTCTACCGTTTTGCATGCATGTAAAACAGTGGCATGATCTCTATGACCTATTTTTGTACCTATGCTCGCAAGCGATGCTTTAGTAAATTTTTTCGAAAAAAACATAGCAAGTTGTCTTGCTTGCACTATGTATCTTTTTCTAGTTTTTGACTGTAGTGTTGTAATATCCATTTGGAAATAATCTGAAACAACTTTCTGAATGTGGTCGATAGAAATTTCTTTTTTTGTGTTTTTAACAAAATTTTCAACTATAATTTTAGATAATTCAATTGTAATTTTCTTTTTATTAAATGATGACTGAGCAAGTAATGAAATTATTGCACCTTCAAGTTCACGAATATTTGTTTTAATGTGTTTAGCTATGTAAAAAATTATTTCATCATCAATTTCAACTCCATCTACCGCTAATTTATTTTTTATAATAGAAATTCTTGTTTCAAAATCTGGTGTTTGAAGTTCTGCTGATAACCCCCACTTGAATCTAGACAATAATCTTTGCTCAATTTCTTGCATGTCAACGGGAGCTTTGTCAGATGTTAGAATTACTTGTTTGCCATTTTGATGTAGATGGTTGAAAATATGAAAGAAAACATCCTGAGTTCCAGATTTTCCAGAGAAAAACTGAACATCGTCAATTATCAAAACATCAATTAGTTGATAGAAATGAATAAAATCGTTTCTGTTATTCTTTTTTACTGAATCAATGTATTGTTGTGTAAATTTTTCAGCTGAAATGTATAGAACAGTTTTTTCAGGAAACTTTTGTTTAATATTTACACCTATTGCATTTGCAAGGTGTGTTTTACCAAGTCCGACCCCACCAAAAATTAATAATGGATTGAATGAGGTTCCACCAGGTCTATTTGACACAGCATAACCTGCAGATCTAGCTAATCTATTTGAATCCCCTTCAAGAAAATTATTAAAATTATAATTAGGATTTAATTGAGAGTCAATTTTTAAATTTCTTATACCAGGGATAACAAATGGATTGGTTAACTCAGATTTAAGGTAGTTTGAAGAAGTTTCAATCGATTGAGATTGAATCTCTGGTTTATACTGACTTGGTATTTTTTCTGTAAATGATTTTGTTGAGCCAAACGAATTTTCCATTTTAATGATATACACTAATTTTGCATCCTCTCCAAGCTCTTTACTTAATGAAAGCTTTAGTAAATTAATGTAATGTTCTTCAAGCCATTCGTAGAAAAATTTACTTGGAACTTGAACACTTAGAATATTATCTTCAAGTTTGACCGGAATAATTGGTTCAAACCAAGTTTTATATGCCTGCAATTGTATGTTGTCCTTGATAAAAAGAAGACAGTTATTCCATACCGATTTTGCAGTCATTTAATATTTTTTTTAAAAATTATGAATTAACAATAATAAACTAGAAAGTATTTATTTGGTTAATCAGTCAAACAAATATGTACATTTTTTTTTTAAAAAAAAATCATTTATCTATTGATTTTTAAAAAAGTTTTTTTGATATTATAAATCTTCAAATTTTGACAATATTGAACTCTAAAATTACCCATTCTACTATTATTGAAGTTAGATATTCAGAAACAGATTCTATGTCTTACACTCATCATAGTAATTATCTAAAATTTTACGAAATAGGAAGATTGTCATGGTTTAAGAAAATAGGATTTTCATATAGAAAATTGGAGAAAAATGGTATAATTATGCCAGTAGTTGATGCTAAAATAAAATATAGAAAGCCATCATTTTTTGAAGATGAATTAAAAATTCAAACAACTCTTGTTTCAAAACCAAATAAATTTATTGAGTTTGAATATGTTGTTTATAAAAATAATCAAGTTATAAATGAAGGATACACTAAGTTAGTTTTTTTAAATATAAATTCTCAAAAACCCATCAGATGTCCAAAAAATCTACTGGATGTTTTTAATAATTGACAATTGATCATTATCAATTTGTTTTTGCAAAAGTAAACTTCCGATAATTGAGGGAGCTTTTGTGCCTTTTTTCAATTCAGTTATTGATTTAAAAATTCTTGCTTCGTCCCAAAAACCTGAATCAATAAAAGTGTCTAAAGTTTTTAATCCACCCTCAACAATTACACTTTGAATATTTTTTTTAAATAAGAAATCAATAACTGACTTAATAATTGATTTTTTTTCATAATTAATTTGAATAAAAGGTTCGCTTATAATTTGATTATTTGAAATAATAAATTTCTTATTTGAATTTTTGTTCCAATATCTACCGTCAAGTTTTGGAGTATCTGAAGTATAGGTTTTGGATCCAATTATTATTCCATGTTCTTCACACCTCCATTTATGCACCAGCTGTCTAGAGTATTTATTGGAAATCCAAAATGGTCTTTTATTATCTTTTTGTTCCGTAGATATATAGCCATCTTGACTCTCAGCCCACTTTAATATGATGTATGGTCTTTTTTTTGTATGAAATGTAATGAATCTTCTATGGTGATTTTCACATTCTTTTTTTAAAATATTTTTTTCAACAATAATTTTATTCTCATTTAATTTTCTAATTCCTTTTCCACATACTAATTTGTTTGGGTCTGTACAACCTATATATACTCCTTTGAATTGATTTTCAATAATTTTATCGGTACATGGTGGGGTCTTTCCATGATGAACACAGGGTTCCATAGTAACAAATAAATAAGAATTTTTTAAAAGTGTTTTTTCTCTAACAGAGTTTATGGCATTGATTTCAGCATGATTTCCTCCAATTTTACTGGTATAACCTTCACCTATGATTTTTCCATCATAAAAAATTAATGCCCCAACATTTGGATTCGGATATGTAAGCCCTAAAGTTTTTTTTCCAAGTTCAATACATCTTTGCATTAATTTTTCCTTATTCATATTACTAATAATATTTATTTTAGAATACAAATTTAGCAATGAAAATCAATCTTAGAAAGATTAATAAAGAAGATAATAAAAAGTTGAAAGATATCTTGATTGAAGTTCTTAATGAATTTGAAGTTCCAGAAGAAGGGACTGCTCTTGAAGACGATGAATTAAACTATATGTTTGAAAGTTATAATAAAAAAAGACACATATACTATGTTTTGGAAATTAATAATGTGATAATGGGAGGTGCAGGAATTGCACCACTAAAAAAATCAAAAAAAAATATTTGTGAACTTCAAAAAATGTACTTTCACAAAGAAGCTAGGGGTAAAGGTTTAGGGAAAAAGATGATTCAACTATGCATAGATTATGCAAAGAACAATGATTTTGAAATATGTTATATTGAAACAATGCCAAACATGCTTTCTGCTCAAAAATTATATATGTCAATTGGTTTTGAATATATAGATAAACCTTTAGGAAACACCGGACATTCTTCATGTCCTGTGTGGATGATCAAGACCTTATGAAATTAATAGAATTTAAAAAACATTTCTTTGACATATTATCCAATAATTATGATGCAGGGGAGCTAAGTACTATATTTTATTTATTTATTAATCATTTTTTAAATATTAGTAAAATTGATTTCCTTACAGAAACTGAATACAAGATTAATCAAGAAAATTTGTCATTGTTTAACAAAAAATTAAACGAACTTAATAACGATAGGCCAATTCAATATGTTATTGGAAAAATATTGGTATCAGATTTAACATTCATTGTAAATGAAAATGTATTGATTCCAAGACCAGAGACAATAGAGCTTTGTGAATGGATTGAAAGTTTTAATTTCCAAGACGTAAGAATTTTGGATATAGGTACAGGATCTGGTCTAATAGCCATATTATTAAAGAAAAAACTAAGTAAATCGATTGTTTATGCTTGTGATATTTGTTTAAAGTCTTTGCAGATTGCAAAAAAAAATGCTTCAATTAATAATTTGAATATCAATTTTTTCTCACTTAATATTTTAAAAGAAAGCATTACTAAAAATAGATATGATATTATAGTTTCTAATCCACCATACGTTTCTTTAAGTGAAAAAGATAAAATGCACAGAAGAGTAGTAGAGTTTGAGCCTAATAATGCTATTTTTGTAAATAATAATGATCCTTTAATTTTTTATAATCAAATTGCACAAAAAGCTAAGGAATCTTTAAATAAAAAAGGTTTCATTTTTTTTGAATGTAATTCCGATTATGTCAGCGGTGTAAAGGATATTTTATTAAAAAATAGTTTTTCTAATATTGAAATAAGATCCGATTTTAGAAATAATAAAAGGATGATTAAAGCTCAGAATGGATAATCAAAAAAAAATACTTGATTTAAGAAAAATTTTACATGAACATAATCATTTGTATTATGTAAAAAATGACCCTAAAATTTCTGATTATGAATTTGATGTAATGCTTAATAAGTTAGAGAAGTTAGAGTTAGAACATCCTGAGTTTGATGATCCCAATTCACCAACAAGAAGAGTTGGAAGTTCCTTGTCAAACGATTTCAAGGCTAGAGCGCATAATTTTCAAATGTATTCTTTAGAAAACTCTTACTCTAGGTCTGATCTTATTGATTGGGAAAATCGCTTAAGAAAAAAAATAGATTCAAGACAAATAAGTTATTGTTGTGAACTCAAATTAGATGGTGTTTCTGTTAGTTTGAGCTACAAAAATGGTGATTTAGTTCAAGGATTAACCAGAGGTGATGGTGTTAATGGTGATGATGTAACTGAAAACCTGAAAACGGTAAAAACAATTCCGCTAAAAATTGATAGTAAAATAGATTTCGATATTAGGGGAGAGGTTATTATTGAAAAAAGTGATTTTGAAAAACTCAATGAAAATAGAGTTTTGAAAGGAGAAAGCAAATACATGAATCCAAGGAATACTGCTTCTGGAAGTATTAAGTTAATTAATAGTAGAGAAGTAAGTCAAAGACCACTTAAATGCTATTCTTTTCAAATTGTAGGTAATGACCTAAGTTTTAGATCTCAAATTGAAAGTTTAAAGTTCGCAGAAGTACAGGGATTTAATATTTTAGATTCATACAAGTTTTGTAAAAATTTAGATGAAGTTTTTGAATTTTTAGATTATTGGGAACACAAAAAAAATTCTTTAAATTTTGAAATTGATGGAGTTGTTGTTAAGGTTAATAAGTTAGAATTTCAAAATCAACTCGGTTATACTTCTAAATTCCCAAGATGGGCTATAGCTTATAAGTTTAAAACTGAACAAGCTATTTCTAAACTTTTAAGCATTGAGTATCAAGTTGGTCGAACTGGTGCGATAACACCTGTTGCAAATTTACAACCTATTCTATTAAATGGAACAATTGTCAAGAGAGCTTCTTTACACAACTCTGATCAAATTAAAAAAATTGATTTACATGAAAATGATACTGTAATAGTAGAAAAAGGCGGTGAGATCATCCCGAAAATTGTTGGTGTAGTCATTGAAAAAAGAACTTCAAATGCTAAGCCAGTTATTTTTGAAGAAAATTGTCCTTGTAATATCAAATCAACCTTAGTTAAAATCCCTGGAGAGGCTCAACATTATTGTGTAGATTATAAAAATTGTCATCCTCAAATTTTAGGTAGAATTAAGCATTTTATCTCAAGAAAAGCTATGAATATTGATGGTTTTGGAACTGAAACCGTAGACCGGTTGTTGGAAAATAATATGATTAAAAATTTTTCAGACATATATTATTTAACTAAAGAACAAATCTGCTCATTAGAAAGAATGGGAGAAAAATCTGCAAAAAACCTTATAGATTCCATAACAAATTCAAAGAATCAACCTTTTCACAAAGTACTGTACTCTTTGGGTATTAGGTATGTTGGAGAGACAGTGTCAAAAAAAATATGCAAAGAAGTTGGAAGTATTGACGAATTAATTAATATGAAATACGATCAAATAATTTTAATAGATGAAATTGGCGAAAAAATCACTCACAGCTTAATTAATTATTTTAGTGATAAGGACAATATTAAATTAATTAATGAGCTTAAACTTGTGGGTTTAAATTTTGAATCTAATGATGAAGCTATTTCTTCTAATTTGAACACTTATAAGTTTGTTATTTCAGGTATTTTTGATGAAATTGATAGAAATAGTTTAAAAAATTTAATAGAAATAAATGGAGGAAAGTTGTCATCCTCAATTTCTTCCAAAACAGATTTCCTAATTAAAGGTGAAAATGTTGGCCCATCCAAGCTAAAAAAAGCTCAACAATTTGGAGTTAAAATAATCTCCTTCTCTGAATTTATTAATTATTTCAAAATTGATTTAAATGATTAAAAAGTTTTTAAAAAATATTAGCAAGGGATATTTAAATAGTAACATTAAAAGATCTATTGCTAAATTAAATGATAATCGTAAAGACTTTAAATTACCAATTTTAAAAGTTGGCTGTATTATTGATACTAGTTTAGATGTTGATTATTTTCAAATTTTGGAGTTGATGGAAAAGATTGGTTTGAAACAAAAAGATGTCAAAATAATTAGTTATTCCGATACTGCATTTAACGATCCTTTTTCTAAAATGAGGATTTCTAAAGACTCTATAAATTTTTATGGGAAAATTGTATCTGCAGATGCAAATGAATTCATCTCATATGATTATGACTTATTAATTAACTATTTTGGTGATAATGAAATTCTAACATTAATTTCTTCAAAAGTCAATTCAAATTTTAGAGTTGGATACAGTGAATCTAACAACAATATTAATGACATTATATTTTCTAATTTTTTCAATAATTTTGAAAAATTTAGCAATGAACTAATTAAATATTTGAAGTTTTTAAAATGAAAGTTGTTAAAAATCCAAAATATAGAACATTGTTTTCAGGTTTAGGTGTAGCCTCAGTTACTCCTTTTAAAAGTGACTTTTCTGTGAACGAGTTAGCCATTAAAAATATTTGTAATTATTTCATAAAATCTAAAGTTTCATTTGTTGTTGTTCAAGGTACTACAGGAGAATCTGCTACTCTTAGTGAAAATGAGAAATTGTTTGTTAATGATTTTTTTATTAAGAACCTATATTCAAAAATACCTCTTATTCTTGGGATTGGTTCAAACAATACCAATGAAATTATTTCGAAGCTTAAATCCTTTGATTTATCCCATTTTGATGCAATAATGTCTGTTTGTCCATATTACATTAAACCTTCACAGTCTGGTATAATTAAACATTTTGAAAAAGTTTCTGAACATTCAAGTAAACCAATAATATTGTATAATGTTCCAAGTAGAACTGGAATCGACATGACGGATGAAACAATCGTTCATTTGAGTAAATCTTGTAAAAACATTATTGGAGTTAAAGAAGCTTCTGGTATTACATCGAGAATCAATTATATAAGAACCAACACACACTCTGATTTTGTAATTCTTTCTGGTGATGATTTTACTATGATAGATGCTTTTAAGAATGGTGCAGATGGAATTATTTCAGTTGCAGCAAATGCATATCCAACTGAGTATTATGATATTATCAAAGAAATTAATTCTGATACTTTTAATGTTGATGATTCAAACTTCTTTTTGAAAGAATTTATCAAACTAATTTTTGATGAATGTAACCCTTCAGGTATTAAGTATGCTTTAAATAGTTTAAATTTGTGTTCTGAAACTGTTAGATTACCTTTGGATTTAATATCTGATAGTTTGAAAAAAAGAATTGATAAATTTATTAGCAATAGAGCGCCAAAAAATATATAAATGAAAAGTAAAACACTCAAATACTCGTTTTTTTTCTTAGTTTTTTTTCTTATAGTTTCATGTAATGATTATCAAAAATTGTTAAGAAGTGAAGATGTTGCTGAAAAATACAAAGCTGCCGAAGAATATTACGAAAATGAAGAATGGAGAAAAGCAGCAAACTTATTTGAGCAGATAACTCCAAAATACAGAGGAAGACCCCAGGCTGAGAGAGTTACATTCTTTTATGCAAATAGTTTATTAAATACAAAAAACTATGTTTTGGCCGCTTTTAAATTTGAAGAATTTGTTAAAGCATATCCAATGAGTCAGAAGGCTGAAGAGGCAGCATTTTTAGGGGCATATTGCCACTATCATCAATCTCCTACTTTCACATTGACTCAAGAAAAAACAGATGAGGCAATAGAAAAATTACAACAATTTATTAATTATTATCCTTACTCAGAAAAACTTTCCGAAGCAAGCGATTTGGTGCAAGATTTAAGAATTAAAAAAGAAAAGAAAGCTTTTGAAATTGCAAAGCAGTATAATAAGATCAGAGATTACAAATCAGCCATAATCGCACTAAATAGTTTTATATCTGATTATCCTGGAACACCATACAGAGAAGATGCAATATACTTCTTATTTGATTCCTCATACAAGCTTGCTGTTAATAGTATACCTTCAAAACGAATTGAAAGGCTAAATGATGCAAAAAAATTATATTCTGAATTAATTAATGATTATCCTAAAACTTCATACCTTGATGAGGCTCAGAAAAAGAATAATGAAATAGACAAAGAAATTACTATATTTGCCGGCACAAATTAATACTAATGGATTTCAAGAAGATTAAAGCTCCAACAACTACAGTAACTTACGACAGAGATAAATTAGATAATACTACTGACAACATATATAAGGCAATCTCTATTATTTCTAAAAGAACCGTTCAAATTAATGATGACATTAAAAAGGAGCTTACTAGTAAGCTTGAAGAATTTGCAACTCCAAGTGAAAGTCTAGATGAGATTTTTGAAAACAAGGAACAAATTGAAGTTTCTAAGTTTTATGAAAGATTACCTAAGGCTCATGCTATTGCTATTGATAACTGGCTTTCTGAAAAAATTTATCACAGAAAACCAGAATCTAATTAAAAATGTCTGTCCTAAAGGATAAGAATATCCTCTTGGGTGTTACAGGGAGCATAGCTGCGTATAAATCTGTTTTTTTATTAAGATTATTAAAAAAAGAAGGTTGCAATGTAAAAGTTTTATTGACTAGAAGTGCCCTTGATTTTATTACTCCACTAACTTTTTCTACACTTTCTAACAACAAAGTATATATTGATTTTGTTGAAGATGAAAAGTTTGAAAAAAAATGGAATAATCATGTTGAATTAGCTGAATGGGCTGATTATTTTATTATCTCACCTGCAACTTCATCTACCATTTCAAAATTAGTTAATGGAAATTCTGATAACATTTTATTAGCTACATTTTTATCTTTTTCTAAAACTGTTTTTTTTGCTCCTTCAATGGATCTAGAAATGTATAAAAGCCCTTCCACAAGTGCTAATATTAAAACATTAATTGAAAGAGGTTGTATTTGTATTGAGCCTAGTGAAGGATTTTTAGCTAGTGGTATGCAAGGAAAAGGCAGGGTAGAGGAGCCAGAAAATATTCTTGAAATTCTAAAAAACCATATAAGAGAGAATTTGATTTTAAATAAAAAGAAGATTTTAGTAACTGCTGGTCCAACGTATGAGATGATAGATTCTGTTAGATTTATTGGCAATTTTTCTAGTGGAAAAATGGGGTTCGCAATTGCAGAGGCAGCTTCTAATCTTGGTGCTGATGTGTTTTTAGTGACAGGACCCACTCAACTTAAAACTGAAGATATAAGTATAAAAGTTTTTAATGTAACATCTGCTGATGAGATGTTAGATCAATGTTTAAAGCTCTTCAGTCAAATTGATATTTGTATTATGAATGCTGCAGTTTCAGATTATAAGCCTGCAAAAAAATTTGATAAAAAATTAAAAAAGAAAACTGATTTGTTAGAAGAAGTTAAATTAGTTTTAAATAAAGATATAATAAAGGAATTAAGCGATGTTAAAAGTGATAACCAAATTATAGTTGGTTTTGCATTAGAGACAGATGATGAATTGAATAATGCTAAGCTTAAATTAAAAAATAAAAATTTAAATGCTATTGTTATGAATTCTTTAAATGATCCAGGGTCTGGTTTTGATTCTGAAACAAATCAAGTTACTTTTATAACAGAATTGATATCAAAAAAAATTAATCTCAATAGTAAATCTGTTGTTGCACATGAAATTCTTACTGAAATCGCTAATCTGTAGCATAGCTCTTTTAAGTTTAAACTTAAACTCTCAGCAGTTTGATCCTTTTATCACTATCAACTCTCAAAATATTAATCAAACCGAAAGAGCAGTGTTTGATGAATTAAAAAAGTCAATTACTGATTTCTTAATTAACAATTCATTTTCACAAAATGTTTATTCTTCAAAACAGAAAATCAAGCTATCACTAGTTATAACTATCAACAAGTATGCTGATTACAACTTTGTAGCTGATTTTGATTTTCAGTCTTTTAGACCAGTCTTTAATTCTGATTATCAAACCTCAAATTTTAGATTTAAAGATAACAATGTGAGTTTTCGTTTTGAACCAAATGAACCAATGACCTTGATGAATAATAGGTTTTCTGGTGATTTAGTTTCACTATTATCCTTTTATTCTTTTATAATTATCGGTTATGATATGGACACTTTCATTGAAAATTCTGGAAACGAGTATTACAAGTCTGCAAAGGATATTCTGGATAGAGCATTAAGTTTTTCAAGTTCTTCAACCTGGAATTCTCAAAGTAATGGAGGAAGAATAAACAAATATTGGTTAATCGATAGTCTTATGTCATCAAACTATTCCATTTTTAAAAAAATTAATTACGATTATCATATTAATGGCTTAGATCAATTAATCTCTGATAAAGATCAAGGTTTATCAAATATTTTAAATATTATAAAATACTTTAAAGAAATCGAGAGATATAGACCGAATTCAATACTCATTCAGATGTTTTTTCAATCTAAAAATTTAGAAATATTTAATATTTTAAATTCAAATAAAATTGAAGAAATTGACAAAGTAATTAGTGATTTAAACAATGTTGCTCCATTTTTTTCAGATAAGTGGAATAAATTAAATTAATATGATTGTACATCTAGAAATAAAGAATTTTATTTTAATTGATTTTTTATCAATTGATTTCAAAAATGGTTTCTCAGTTATAACTGGTGAAACTGGGTCTGGAAAGTCAATTATTTTAGGAGCACTTAATTTATTACTTGGAAAAAGAGTTGACCACAAGGTAGTAGGTCCAAAAAAAGATAAATGTGTAATAGAGGCGCAATTTAATATTAAAGATTTAAACCTAATTAACTTTTTTAAAGCTAAAGACCTAGATTATGTTCAGCAAACTATTATAAGACGGGAAATAATGGTTAATGGTCGTTCTAGGGCATTTATCAATGACACGCCTGTAAATCTTGAAACTTTAAAAAATATTGGTTCAAAATTAATTGATATTCATAACCAAAATCAAAATGAAATTTTATCAAATAAATCATTTTTTTACAATTTTATAGACTTTTATTCCAATCAATCTTCTTTTGTAGATTCTTACAAAAAGAAGTATCAAAACTATATGAATAAATTAAATCAGCTTGAACTAATTATTGAAAAAAAGAAAAGATTTAATACAAATTTAGAGTATAACCAGTTTTTACTTAACGAGCTATCTTCACTTAATCTTAAAAAAGATGAAAAAGAGGAGTTACAAAATTACTATAATACTTATAAAAATTTTGACAAGGTTAATAAAGCTTTTAAAGAAATAAATTATTCGATTTCAGGTAATATAAATTTTATCGAAAGTTTGCACAATATTCAATCTAATTTGCAGATTATATGTGATTTTAGTGCAGATTTAAAAAATATTAACCAAAGATTTGAGACTTGTTTAATTGAAATTAAAGATGTTATCAATGATATTGAAATTTTATCAAGTACCATTTCATATGATAACAGTAAACTAGATGAAATACAATCAAGGTTATTTAAGATTCAAGGTTTAGAAAATAAACATAATGTTTCCTCTTTTAATGAGTTAATACAAATTGAAAATGATTTAAAAAGTAAATTGAGTGACTCTAAAGTTTTTGATAAAGAAATTGATCAATTAAATAAATTAATAGATGATCTTGAATTAGATTTATTGAAGGATGCTGATAAAATATATATAAATAGATTACATTTTTCAAAAAAATTATCGAATGAGATACAAAATGTTTTCTCTAAATTATCTTTAACAAATTCAAATCTTAACTTTTCATTTGTTAAAAATGATAAACTTAATGAGTTCGGAATTGATAATCTTTCTGTTATGTACGCAGGTGGGAAAAATTTAGAAAAAAAACCACTTAAAAAAGTTGCATCTGGAGGTGAAAAATCTAGAATTTTATTAGCATTAAAATCAATTTTTTCACGTAAAAATAGTTTACCAACAATAATTTTTGATGAAATAGACTCAGGAACTAGTGGTGAAATTGCAAATTCAATTGGAGATTTAATGAACAAAATGGGTGAAACTATTCAAGTGGTTGCGATCACACATTTACCTCAGGTTGCAGCTAAGGGAATCAATCACTTCAAAGTGATTAAGATTGAAAATGATAAAAATAATATTAAAACAGATATTTATGAGTTAGATACTGAAAATAGAATTGAAGAAATAGCTGGTATGATATCTGGAAAAGAAATAACTGATTCTGCTGTAAAACAAGCAGAAGAACTTCTGAAATAATTATATTTAAAATAAAAATGAGTAATAATTTATTAAAAGGTAAAAAAGGGATAATTTTTGGAGCGCTTGATGAAAATTCAATTGCCTGGAAAACTGCTCTTAAAATCAAAGAACAGGGTGGTGATTTTGTACTAACCAACGCACCTGTTGCATTAAGAATGGGTAGTATTAATGAATTAGCTAAAGAAACAACTTCAGAAATAATTTCTGCAGATGCTACCAGAGTTGAAGATCTCGAAAATTTAATTTTAAAAACTCTTGAAATTTTTGACGGAAAAATTGATTTTGTACTACACTCAATTGGAATGTCTGTTAATGTTAGAAAAGGTAGAAAATACACTGATTTAAATCATGATTGGCTTGCAAAGGGCTGGGATGTTTCAGCTGTTTCATTTCATAAATTGTTACAAACACTATATAAATTAGATGCGATGAATGAATGGGGAAGTATAGTTGCACTTTCTTACATGGCCGCTCAAAGAGTTTTTCCCAATTACAACGATATGGCTGAAAACAAAGCATACTTGGAATCAATCGCAAGAAGCTTTGGGTATTTTTTTGGAAAAGAGAAAAAGGTTAGAGTTAACACTATTAGTCAATCTCCTACACCAACAACTGCTGGAAAAGGAGTGACTGGATTTGATGGATTCATCACATATGCTGAGAAAATGTCACCTTTAGGAAATGCTACTGCTGATGAGTGTGCAGATTATACAGTAACTCTGTTTTCAGATCTAACAAGAAAAGTTACTTTGCAAAATCTTTACCACGACGGAGGCTTTAGTAATGTTGGTGTAAGTCAAGATATTATCGATATAATATCAAAATAGTTTGATGAAAAGAGTTGGTATTTCAGGGGGTATCGGTTCGGGTAAAACTTTTATTTCTAATATTTTTAAGGAAAATAATTATAAAATATTCAATTCGGATTTAGTTGCTAGGGATATACTAAATAATGATAAAAGTATAAGAAACAAAATAATATCAAGTTTTGGTAATGATTCATATGACCTGAATGGTTTAAATAAAGAATATATTTCAGATCTGATTTTTAATTCCGAAGAAAAAAGATTAAAAATTAATAAAATAATACATCCTAGGGTTTACCTAAAATATTTAGATTTTTTGAATATCAATTCAGATCATAATTCAATCATTGAAAGTGCTCTTTTACATCAAACAGAAAGTTTTGGATTAAATGATTTTAATATAATAATAACATGTCCTGTTGAAAAAAGATTAGAGAGAGTTGTTTCAAGAGACAAAACAAATATAAATTCGGTATATAAAATTATTGAATCCCAAGTTGACTATCAATCCATTATTAAAGATTTTGATTTTCATATTGTTAACTTAGATAAAGAAAAAACTTACAATGAGGTTTTTAAAATTATTCAAATGTTAGATGAATAAAATTAAATATTCAATATTGGTTTTACTAATGTCAATTTCTCTAATTGGGATTATTTTTGTTCAAGGTTTTTGGATTAAAACAACTCTTGATAACCGTGAAAGACAATTTTCATTAAATGTAAACCAGGCATTAAAAGCTGTTACAGAGTCTATCAAGGATAGAGAAATGAGAGATTATCTCGCAGTTTATCAAAAACTTATTGATAGTATTGGTGAACCACAAGAATCACAACTTACATCGGTTTTTCAATATATAAATAGAAATCAGAATACAAACCAAACTTTTGTTTATTCTCATGGAATATTAGAAGAAGATTATAATATAACATCCAGTCTATTAGAATCTCAAAGCTCTGATACAACTAATATAAAAGACTATAAAAGTTTAAAAACCACTACTATAATCGACGATGCATTTGATAGGGAAATGCAAAATATGAGCTCAATTGAGAGACTTCAAAGAGTTGAAAAAATGTCATTAATTGATAGAGCTAAATACGAATCCGTTTTCAGTGATTTAGCAAAATTAAAACCAATTCATAAAAGAGTCAATAATGTTGAAATTGAATTACTTCTTCAAAGAGAACTTAGAGAAAGAGATCTTGATTTAGATTATGATTACAGGGTTTTTGATGGTCAATTAGCCACCAAAGTAGGATCAGATAGATATACTAATTTAGAAGGTGTTGAAAAATTTTCTATGCCCCTTTTTGCAAATAACAAAGGTGAAACAAACTTCTCTTTAGTTATAGGTTTTCCAAATAGAGTTTCATATCTAAAGTCATCAATTTCTTTTTTAATTATTCTTTCTATTATATTCACACTGGTGATAATTATATCCTTTGTCTCAACAATCTTAAGCTCAATTAGACAAAAAAATATCTCTGAAATGAAAACAGATTTCATTAATAACATGACTCATGAATTCAAAACTCCCATAGCAACAATTGATCTTGCGCTCAATGCAGTGAAAAATGAAAAAGTAAAAAAAGACAAAACCTTAGTCGATAAATACCTTGGAATCATAAAGGAAGAAAATAAAAGAATGAATTTACAAGTTGAAAACGTTCTAAAGATTTCTCAGCTTGAAAATAAAAATATATTATTGACTAAGGCTGAAACTAACATTAATGATATTATTTTAAAATCTGTTGCATCAGTAAAGCTTTTATTAGATGAAAAAAATGGAATTATTGATTTAAAACTTGATAAAAACATCATTGAGTTTGAATTCGCTTTTGATGAAATGATTAATGTTTTTATCAACATATTGGATAATTCTATCAAATACTCTAAAGATCAACCAGAAATACACATTGAAACATTTATGAACTTGAATGTAATTAATGTAAAAATTTCAGATAATGGGATTGGTATGAGTACTAAAGTCAAAAACAAAATTTTTGAAAATTTTTATAGAGAAACAAAAGGAAATATTCACAATGTAAAAGGCCATGGTTTAGGTTTATCCTACGTGAAGAAAATTGTTGATTTACATGGTGGCACGATTTCTGTGTGTAGTGACTCAAATAAAGGTACATCCTTTACACTGTCATTCAATGTCTAAAAGAAAAAAAATATTATTAGTTGAAGATGATCCAAATTTTGGATCAATTTTAAATGATTATTTAAATCTACATTCATATTCTTCCACACTAGCAAAAAACGGAATTGAGGGTCTAGAAAAGTTTAAAAAACACTCTTTTGATTTATGTATTTTAGATGTAATGATGCCATTCAAAGATGGTTTTACTTTAGCTGAAGATATTAGGGCGATTGATGAATATGTTCCAATCGTTTTTTTAACTGCAAAATCCCTTAAAGATGATATTATAAAAGGTTTTAAAATCGGTGCTGATGATTATTTAATTAAACCATTTGATTCCGAAATACTTTTGCTAAAAATCAAATCAGTTTTTAAAAGAAAATTAATTGAAGATTCTAAAGCTGAAACAAAAGAACAGTACAATTTTTCATCTTTCGTTTATAATTCCAAATTCAGGACATTGAAGTTTAAAGAAGAGGAAGAAGTAAATTTATCTCCTAAAGAATCAAAATTATTACAGTTATTACTGCAGAACACTAATGATTTGACATCTAGAGAAGAGGCACTCGTCAAAATTTGGAATGATGATAATTATTTTACATCAAGAAGTATGGATGTTTACGTCACTAAAATTCGTAAATATTTAAAAAAGGATCCAACTATTTCTATCGAGAATATACATGGAAAAGGATTCAAATTAAATGTTTAATTCTTTTTTGGGTGATATTTTTTAACTATTCTTGTTAAATGTTTCTTTGAAACATGCAGGTATCTTTCTGTTGTTGTAATACTTGTATGACCTAGCATTTTTTGTATACTCACAATTTCAGCTCCATTTTCTAGTAAGTGTGTAGCAAATGAGTGTCTTAGAGTATGTGGACTTATTTTTTTCTTTATCCCAACTTTTTTTCTGGTTTCTTCAATTATGTTATATATCATAACTCTTGTTAGTTTTTTTCCTCTGTTATTCAGAAATAGAACATCTTCATAACCTCTTTTTATTTTAACTTGATTTCTTTCATAATTGATATATTCATTTAAAAAGTTTTTAGCCTGGTCACTCATTGGTACAAACCTTTCTTTATTGCCCTTCCCTAATACTTTTAACAGGGATTCAGTTTTAAAAATATCAGAAATATTTATTTCTATAAGTTCACTAACTCTCAATCCACAACTATATAATAATTCAATTATTGATTTATTTCTTAATTTATTATTGATTTTATTAAATGAATAATATTCAATCATACTATCAATTTCATTGATATTTAATGTTATGGGTAATTTTGAACCTAATCTTGGATGACTTATATTTTCTAATGGATTTTCATCAATATATTTTTCAAGAATCATAAATTTAAAAAATCTCTTTAATGAAGAGATTAAACGTGACTGACTAGAGGAATTTATTTTTTTTGACTCTTTTCTTATAAATTCATTTAATAAATCATTTTTTTTTAAAACACTATAATCGTCTAAATTATTTTCTTTAAAAAATTTAATAAGTTTTTTTAAATCACTACAATATGCATTTGCTGTATTTTTAGAAAGATTTTTTTCTAATTTCAAGAAATTTTTAAAATCTTCTAGTATTGATTGCCAATTCATTCCAAATAATGATAATTTTATAATATGAAATTACAAATAATTAACGGCCCAAACCTCAACTTATTGGGAACAAGAGAAACAAATGTTTATGGAAATATGACATTTGATGAATATTTCAAAATACTTAAAAATAAATATTCAAATGTTGATCTTGATATTTTTCAATCAAATGTTGAGGGAGAAATTATAAGTAAAATACAAGAGGTAGGTTTTGAATATGACGGAATAATTCTTAATGCGGCAGCATATACTCATACTTCAGTAGGTATAGCTGATGCAGTTAGATCAATCAATACACCTGTCATAGAAGTTCATATTTCTAATACAATTTCTAGAGAAGACTACAGACATGTCTCTTACATAGGTCCACATGCAAAGGGTATAATTATGGGTTTTGGCTTAAAAAGCTATGATCTAGCAGTTGAAAGTTTTATTTCAAATGATTAGAGATGAATTACCTCTCCATATGCATCTGCTACAGCTTCCATAACAGCCTCACTTAATGTTGGGTGTGGGTGTACCGCTTTCAGAATTTCGTGTCCTGTAGTTTCTAATTTTCTTCCAACAACTGCTTCTGATATCATTTCTGTCACATTGCTTCCTATCATATGACACCCTAACCATTCACCATATTTTGCATCAAAAATAACTTTTACAAAACCCTCAGTAGTTCCTGATGATTGAGCTTTTCCGGATGCTGAGAAAGGAAATTTCCCAACCTTAATTTCATATCCATTATCAATTGCTTGTTTTTCTGTAAATCCTACTGATGCTATTTCAGGTTTACAGTAAGTACATCCTGGTATATTGTTGTAATCTATAGTAGATGTATTTAAACCTTTTATATTTTCAACACATGTAATACCTTCAGCGGATGCTACGTGTGCTAAAGCTGGACCTGAAACTACATCACCAATAGCATAAAAACCTTCTACATTGGTTTTATAAAAATCATCAACAGATATTTTGTCATTTTCGACTTTAATTCCAATATTTTCAAGTCCTATATTTTCAATATTGGATTTAATTCCAACAGCACTAAGAACTATATTGGCTTTAAGCTCAAGAATTTCATCTTTTGAGTTTTTTATTTTTACTGTAACACTCTCATTATTTGCTTTAGTTTGTATCAGTTCAGCTGAAGTCATAACATTGACACCCTGTTTTTTAAGGATTTTTTCTAATTCTTTTGAAATATCTTTATCTTCAACAGGAACTATTCTTGGCATATATTCAACAACAGTAACTTTACTACCAAGGCTATTGTAGAAATATGCAAATTCAATCCCTATTGCACCGGAGCCAACAATTATAATCTCATCAGGTTGTTTTTCTAAAGTCATAGCTTTTCTATAACCTATTATATTGATACCATTTTGCTTTAGTGAGGGAATTTCTCTTGATCTTGCACCTGTTGCAATTATTACATGTTTTCCTGTTATTTTATTAACTTCTTCATTATTTTCAATAGAAATTGATTTATCAGAATTAATAGAAGCACTTCCTGTAAATACTTTAATTTTATTTTTTTTCATTAAAAAATTTACTCCTTTACTCATCGTTCCAGCTACATTTCTACTTCTTTGAATTACTTTTTCAAAGTCACTATTAATATTTTCAGCAGAAATACCATAATCATCTGATTTTATGAGGTAATTATAGACCTCAGCAGATTTTAATAGAGCCTTCGTAGGTATGCATCCCCAGTTCAAGCATATTCCTCCTAAACTTTCTTTTTCAATTATCGCAGTGTTAAATCCGAGTTGAGATGCTCTTATAGCAGTTACATAACCACCTGGACCACTTCCAATTACAACAATATCATATTTATCCATAATTAATCTTTTTTAAAATTTAAACTTGCTGAGTTTACACAATATCTTGAACCAGTGTCGGTAGGCCCATCATTAAAAACATGCCCCAAGTGTCCATCACATTTTGAGCATAAAATTTCTGTTCGTGTTCTATTTAATGAATTATCTTCTTTATATATAATTGAGCCCTTTATACATTCATCAAAGCTTGGCCAACCACATCCACTATCGAATTTTGATTTACTCTCAAAAAGTATATTCCCACATCCTTTACATTTGTACAATCCATCATCAAAAAACATATTGTATTTTCCAGAAAATGGCATTTCTGTGGCTGCATTTCTCAATACCTCATAGCTCATTTTATCAAGATTTTTTTTCCAGTATTCTTTATCCTTTTCCATCTTTCTTGAAAATTAAAGCTGCTGAATTAACACAATGTCTTTTTCCAGTTGTATTTTTGGGTCCATCGTTAAAAACATGCCCTAGATGACCTCCACATTTTTTACATTTTATTTCTTTTCTAGAATATCCAAGCTTATAATCTACATCATATTCAATTTTATCAATTATTTCTTTGTCAAAACTAGGCCATCCGCAATACGAATTATATTTTCTACTAGATTTATATAGTGGCTCATCACAACCTGCGCAATGATATGTCCCTTTCTCGTAAAAGTTGTCATATTTTCCAGTAAATGGTCTTTCTGTGTATGCTTTTCTTAATACTAAGTATGACATTTCATCTAATTGCTCCCTCCATTCCAAATCAGTTTTTTCTATTTCATATTTACCTTGACTGTAGAATACCTGAGTAGATATTAAAAATAAAATACTGATAAAGAAAATTCTAAGTATCATTTTGTATATTTCTCGACAAAAGTAACTTATATTTTTTAAAAATTCACTGAGAATTGAGCATAACTAATCAAAAAAAAATTGTTAACGCCTGGGCATTTTATGATTGGGCTAATTCAGTATATCCTCTAGTGATTTCAACTGCTATTTTTCCAATTTTTTACATGGCTCTTTTTGTTGAATCTGACTATATAGAGTTAATGGGATTTAGTTTTAAAAACACCGCTCTCATACAATTTATAACATCATTTGTTTTCTTTTTCTTAGCTATTCTAGTTCCAATCATGTCAGGTATAGCTGATTTTTTATCTAATAAAAAATCATTTATGAAATTTTTTGTTCTAACAGGAAGTTTTTCTTGTATTGGATTATATTTTTTTGATTTAGAAAACATTTATTTGGGTATATTTTTTTACGCTTTTGCACTTTTTTCTTTTTGGGCTTCATTAGTATTTTATAATTCATATTTACCTGATATTGTTAAACCGCAGGATCAAGATAAGGCAAGTGCTTTAGGTTATTCATATGGCTATATTGGGAGTGTTCTTCTTCTTTTATTAAATATTTTTATGATAAATTTTCCTGAAACTTTTGGTTTTGAAAACTCGAGCGAAGGTAAAATTCAAGCCATGAGAGTTTCTTTTTTAACTGTAGGTTTTTGGTGGTTAATCTTTAGTCAATATACTTTTTATTATCTACCAAAAAGTAAAGAAAAAGTAGAAAGAAAGTTAATTTTTAAAAAATCTATTTTTTTTGGCGGTTTTGATGAGTTACTTGCTGTATGGAAACTGCTTAAAAAAGATAAAAGTGTTAAAAAATTTTTAATAGCTTTTTTTACATTTTCTACAGCTGTTCAGACAATTATTCTAATTGCAACTTATTTTGGAGAACAAGAAATTAATTGGGCAGAGGGAGAAAAAACCTCAGGATTGATACTTAGTATGCTTTTGATTCAATTAATTGCAATAATTGGTTCAGTCGGAGCTGCATATGTTTCAAAAATTATTGGTAATGTAAATACACTAATTATCTTTAATATTTCTTGGTTTTCTATTTGTATCATTGCTTACTTTATTGAATCTAGTACTGAATTTTACATTGTTGCTGGATTAGTTGGTCTAGTGATGGGTGGAATTCAATCTTTGTCAAGATCCACTTACTCTAAACTGATACCTGAAACTGAAAATACTTGTTCTTATTTCAGTTTTTTTCAGATGAGTATGATTATAAGTATAGTTCTTGGAACATTTATGTCCGGTGCTATTGATCAGATAACTGGAAATATTAGATATTCTATTTTACTGTTTGCTTCATTATTCTTATTAGGTTCATTTCTATTAAGAAACATAAAAGTTAATTAATACTGACTACATTTTTAATGGCATGGAACTTGAAACTCTATGTTTAATGAGAAGTTTTACCTTATAATATGACATAATGACACTATATGAGTAATATTTTTGACATAAATTCCATTTCTTTTGATCCTACTGACGAAGAATCTGAATTAATTCCTTTGATGACGTCTGATGATGAAGAAGCTATTTCAAAAGAAAAATTACCAGAATCTCTTCCGATTTTACCTTTAAGAAATACAGTTTTATTTCCTGGTGTTGTTATTCCAATCACAGCATCTAGAGATAAATCAGTTAAATTAATTAAGAATGCTAATTCAGGAGATAAACTTATTGGTGTTGTATCTCAAAAGGACTCCTCAGTTTCAGATCCCAAAATTTCTGACATAAATAAAATTGGGACTGTTGCAAAAATTTTAAGAGTACTTCAAATGCCAGATGGAAACATTACTGTTATCATTCAGGGAAAGAAAAGATTTGAAGTAAAAGATATCATTTCAGATGACCCGTATTTCACAGCTATAATAAATGAAATACCTGAATCTAAACCAGATTCCACAGATAAAAAATTTATTGCAATTATTGATTCTATAAAAGATTTAGCTCTAAAAATTATTAATGAAAACCCAAATATTCCTTCTGAGGCATCTTTTGCAATTAAGAACATTCATAGTAATGCTTTTTTAGTCAATTTCGTTTCATCTAATATGAATATTTCAGTTAATGAAAAATATAATATTCTTAAAATTAATGGTTTACAGGACAGAGCTTTAAGTTGTTTAAAGTTTATGAATGTTGAATTTCAAAAACTTAGTCTAAAAAATGATATTCAATCTAAAGTGAGGACAGATTTAGATCAACAACAAAGAGAGTATTTTTTGAATCAACAATTAAAAACAATTCATGAAGAATTAGGCACATCATCAAATGATCAAGAGATTGAAGAAATGATAGTTAAGTCCAAAACTAAAAATTGGAACAATAAAATTGCTGATCATTTTAATAAAGAGTTAGCAAAGCTAAAGAGAATGAATTCACAAGCTTCTGAATATTCAATTCAAAGAAATTATATTGAGTTGATACTTGATTTACCTTGGAATAAATATTCTGATGATAATTTTAATATAAAGAGAGCTAATAAAATACTAGATAGAGATCATTATGGACTTAAGGGTATAAAGGATAGGATTTTAGAACAAATTGCAGTTCTTAAGCTTAAAAAAAATATGAAGTCTCCCATACTTTGCTTTTATGGTCCACCTGGTGTAGGTAAAACTTCTTTAGGAAAGTCTATCTCTGAGGCACTAGGTAGGGAATATGTTAGGATTTCATTGGGTGGATTGAGAGATGAAGCTGAATTGAGAGGTCATAGAAAAACATATATTGGAGCTATGCCTGGAAGAATAATACAAAATCTTAAAAAAGTAAAAACTTCAAATCCTGTTTTTATTCTTGATGAAATTGATAAGCTTTCTGTTGGTTCTCAAGGAGATCCATCATCTGCATTACTCGAAATTTTGGATCCAGAGCAAAACAATGAGTTTTATGATAATTTCTTAGAGTTAGGTTATGATTTATCTAAGATTTTATTCATTGCTACTGCAAATAATTTAAATACTATTCAGCCTGCTCTTCTTGATAGAATGGAATTGATTAATATTTCCGGTTATAGCTTAGAGGAAAAAATAAATATTGCTAAAAAACATTTAATAAGCAAACAACTAAAAGCCAACGGTTTAGAAGACTTTCCCTTTAAATTAGATTATAATACTTTAAAAAAAATAATTCAAGGTTATACAACGGAGTCAGGAGTAAGAAACTTGGAGAAATGTATTGCTAAAATTTGCAGATCATATGCTAAGCAAATTGTTGAAAATAATTTAAAAGAAATAAAATCAGAAAAACTTAATATTGAAAAAGTTTTAGGCATTCCCGTAACAAAACAAGATGCTGAAAAAAATAATCTTCCTGGTATTTCTACAGGTTTAGCATGGACGCAATATGGTGGTGAAATTCTATATATTGAATCTATAATTTCCAAAGGAAAAGGTGGTTTGACTATCACTGGAAATTTAGGTAAAGTAATGAAAGAGTCTGCCACAATAGCTCTTGAATTCATCAAGTCAAATTGTGCTAATTTTGGTATTAATTCTAAAATATTTAATAAATACAACATTCATTTACATGTTCCTGAAGGAGCTACCCCCAAAGATGGTCCTAGTGCTGGAATAACAATTTTAACATCTTTGATTTCTCTTCTTACCCAAAGGAAGGTTAAAAATAATTTTGCTATGTCAGGCGAGATAACTTTGAGGGGAAGAGTACTTCCTGTAGGTGGAATAAAAGAAAAAGTTTTAGCTGCCAAAAGAGCTAATGTAAAAGAAATTATTCTTTCCTCTGATAATCAAAAACATGTTAATCATATTGATTCAAAATATCTAAAAGGTCTCAAGTTTCACTATGTAAGTGAAATGAAAGAAGTTATAGGAATAGCAATCATGAAAAATAAAATTTCTAATTCCATCGAGTTTTAATTAGATTTGTTTTAATATGATCATAACTATTGATGGTCCATCCTCATCTGGAAAAAGTTCTGTAGCAAAAGAGATTTCTAAAATATTTGATATTGTCCATGTTGATTCTGGTGCAATTTATCGAGCAATAACATTTCTAGCTATTAATTTTAATTGTATTGAGAATGAAAGTAATATTAATTATAAACTATTAACTGACATCATTCAAAGTAAAAAAATCACTTTTGAAAAAAACAATAGTAGTTATTCTATAGCTATAGATGGTGTAGTTGTTGAGTCAAAAATTAGAAACTCTAGGATTTCTAAGCTTGTTAGCGTCATCGCAGCTGAAAAATCTATTAGAGATTATGTTTTAATTATCCAGCACCAAATAGCTTCTCGAAATTCAGTTGTTATGGACGGTAGAGATATAGGTTCTGTAGTGTTCCCTAATGCTGAATATAAGTTTTATATAGATGCATCAATTAAAGAAAGATCTCATAGGAGATGGACTGAGTTAAAGGAATATGAGTCTAATATAACTATTGAAAATGTTGAAAAAGATTTAATGAAAAGAGATTTTAATGACACAAACAGATCTATTTCTCCTCTAAAAATTCCAGAAAATGCAGTTATTATAAACTCTGATGATAAGTCAATAAAAAATGTTGTTGATGAAATTGTGGTTTTTATAAAATCAAATTCTTGAGATAAAACTTGCATAAGATTTAAATTGAAGTTAGATTCGCGTACCTTTTTGGAGTAAAATAGATAAAAAAGGTTTAAAAAAGTTTAACTCTTCTAGTGTCTCCTGAGTCTATAAATTAAACTAGAATACAAATTGTAGATAATATGCCTGCAAAAAAAACAAAAGAGACGGATGAATTAGATGAAAAAAAATCCTCTCAAAAAAAATTAAGCACTAAAGCTTCTGAAAAAAGAACAAAGAAAGCTACTGCTAGATCCAAAGTAAAAAAATCAACAAAGAAAGAAAAAGAAGTTGTTGTTGAAGAAAAAGATGAAAGCAATACTGATTCAGTAAGTAAAACTGAAGTCTCAAAGGAAAAAACTGTTGAATCTAATGATTTTGATTGGAATGAATTTGAACAAGGTATTCAATCTTTAGATCAAAATCAGATTGATGAATTTGAAAATTTAATAAATAAAAATTTTGTCGACACATATAATGACAATGTTATCCAAGGTGAAGTCATTAACATAACAGAAAGAGAAGCAATTATAGATATAAATGCAAAGTCTGAGGGGGTTATTTCACTAAATGAATTTAGATATAATCCTGATTTAAAAATTGGTGATAAAGTAGAAGTTATTGTTGATGTACAAGAGGATAAAACTGGACAACTAGTACTTTCTCACAGAAAAGCAAGAACTATAAAAGCTTGGGAAAGAGTTAATGAAGCTCATGAAAAAGAAACTATTGTAACTGGTTTTGTTAAGTGTAGAACTAAAGGTGGAATGATTGTAGATGTTTTTGGTCTAGAAGCATTCTTACCGGGATCTCAAATTGATGTTAAGCCTATAAGAGATTACGATCAGTATGTTAATAAAAACATGGAATTTAGAATTGTAAAAATTAACCATGAATTTAAAAATGTTGTTGTATCTCACAAAGCACTAATCGAGGCTGATATTGAAGAACAGAAAAAAGAAATCATTTCTCAGTTAGAGAAAGGGCAAGTTCTCGAGGGTATTGTAAAAAATATTACTACTTATGGTGTTTTTATTGATTTAGGGGGTGTTGATGGTTTAATTCATATTACAGATCTGTCTTGGAACAGAATTAATCATCCAAGTGAAATTTTGGAGTTAGATCAAAAGTTAAATGTAGTTATTTTAGATTTTGATGATGATAAATCAAGAATTCAACTTGGTATTAAACAATTAAGTAAGCATCCGTGGGAAAATTTAGATGCCAATCTCAAAGAAGGTGATAAAGTAAAAGGAAAAGTTTCTGTATTAGCTGATTACGGTGCATTTATTGAAATTGTCGATGGTGTTGAGGGATTAGTGCATGTTTCAGAAATGTCCTGGTCAACTCACTTAAGATCTGCTCAGGATTTTGTAAATGTTGGTGACGAAGTAGAGGCTGTTATTCTAACACTAGATAGAGAAGATAGAAAAATGTCTTTAGGTATCAAGCAGCTTACAAGCGATCCTTGGACTGATATTACTAAAAAATATCCTGTAGATTCAAAACATAAGGGTAAAATTAGAAATTTCACAAACTTTGGGGTTTTTGTAGAACTTGAAGAAGGTATTGACGGATTAGTTTATATTTCCGACATATCGTGGACCAAAAAAATTAAACATCCATCTGAGTTATTTTCTATTTCTGATGAAATTGAAGTTGTAGTATTGGAATTAGATGTAAATGAACGTAAGTTAAGTTTAGGTCATAAACAAACTAAGAATAATCCATGGGACAAGTATTTAAAGACTTACGCTGTTGATACTACACATAATTTAAAAATCGATTCTATCACTGATAGGGGAGGACTAATTAATTTAAGTGAAGAATTAGTTGCAATAGTTCCTAATAAACATATGGTTAAGGAAGATGGTTCTGAATTAGCAGTTGGTGAGGAAACTAAATTTAAGGTTATTGAGTGTAACGGTGACTTTAAAAGAATAGTTTTATCTCATAGCTCTATGTTTAAAAAAGCAAAGCCGAGTTCACCCAAAAAGTCTAAGAAAAAGAATAATTTAGATAAGTCTACACTTGGTGATATTGAAGCTCTTGTTGATCTTAAAAAGCAGATGGAAGATGAAGAAACTAAATCTTAAAGATTTTCTTCTTTAATTTTCTTAGAAATATAATCTCCAACCTCACTAGTTGTTGAAGGATTATACTTATTCAAATCAGCGGTAGATATCTTGTTTTCTAATGAAATATTTACCGCTTTTTTTATAATCCTTGATTCTTCATTTAAATTTAAAAACTCTAACATCATTGCTGCAGATAGAATTGTTGCAATTGGATTAGCTATATTTTTGTTTTTCGCTTGTGGAAATGAACCATGAATTGGTTCAAAAAGACCTTTATTTTTACCAATGGATGATGAACATAAAATTCCAATTGATCCTGCGATGACACTTGCTTCGTCTGAAATTATATCTCCAAATAAATTTTCAGTTAATATAACATCAAATTGTTTTGGATTTGTAATTATCTGCATGGCCGCATTATCTACAAACATATATTCAAAATTAATATCAGAGTGTTTTTTTGAAATGTTTTGGACTGTTTTTCTCCAAAGTCTTGATGTTTCCAAAACATTTGCTTTATCAATTAGCGTTATTTTTTTTCTTCTTATTTTAGCATAATTAACTGCTATTTTAGTTATACGCTCAATTTCATCAATACTATATTCACACAAATCAGATGCTGAGGTTTTTGATGATTTTTTTTTCCCAAAATATAATCCCCCCGTTAGTTCTCTTACAATCAGCATGTCAACGTTTTCAATCCTATCCATCTTTAGAGGAGAAAATTCAACTAACTGACTATATGATTTTACAGGTCTTAAATTAGCATATAGACCTAATTCCTTTCTAAGTTTGAGCAAGCCTTGTTCAGGTCTCATAGTTGAATCAGGGTCATTGTCAAATTTTGGATCTCCAATTGCTCCAAAAAGCACAGCATCAGAATTTTTGCATGCATCTAATGTAGATTGAGGCAGGGGTTCTGAATGTTTATCAATTGCTATTCCTCCAACATCATAATAATTAAAATTAAAATCAATATTTCTCTTTTCAGAAATAGCTTTTAGAACTTTGATTGCCTCACTAATAATTTCAGGTCCTATTCCATCACCTGGTAAAACTGCAATATTTAGCATTTTAAACTAATAAAGTTGTTAATTTTTTCTTTTTTTGAAACTAAGAAGTCAATATCATCATAACCGTTAATTAAACATGTTTTTTTATACTGATCAACATCAAAATTTATTGAATTATTGTTAAAGTTCAATCTTTGATCAGGTAAATCAACTTCAAATTTAACATCTGGTTTATTATAAATTTTATTAAAAATAATTTCTAAAGTTTCATCGCTAACTTGTATTGGTAAAATATTATTATTTAATGCATTCATTTTAAAAATATCTGCAAAAAAACTTGAGATTATTACTTTGAATCCGTAATCTTTAAGAGCCCATGCCGCATGTTCTCTACTTGACCCAGAACCAAAATTTGAACCAGCAACTAAAATTTCTCCAGAATACTTTTTGTTATTTAAAACAAAATCAGGATTAAGTTCATTTTTTTTGTTGAACCTCCAATCCCGAAAAAGATTTTCTCCGAAGTTTTTTTTGCTTGTAGCTTTTAAAAATCTTGCAGGTATAATTTGATCAGTATCAATATTTTCAAGTGGTAAAGGAACAGCAGATGAAATTAAAGTTTTTATTTTATTTATATTATTCATTAATGTCAATAATTTTCCCATTAACAGCTGTTGCTGCTGCCATCAATGGACTTGAAAGTATTGTTCTTGAACCTGGCCCTTGTCTTCCTTCAAAATTTCTATTAGAGGTTGAAACACATATTTCACCAGGCGGAATTTTATCATCGTTCATAGCTAAACACGCTGAGCATCCAGGTTGTCTTATTTCAAAACCTGAATTCATAAAAATTTTATCTAACCCTTCTTTTCTTATTTCGTTCAAAACATTTTGTGATCCTGGAACAATCAAGGCATTAACATTTTTAGCTTTTTTCTTATCTTTTATGTAATCTGCAACCATTCTGAAATCTTCGATTCTTGAGTTAGTACAACTTCCAATAAATACGTAATTTATTTTTTTTCCAATTAAACTTTCACCAGATTTAAATCCCATGTAGTCTAACGATTTGATATCTGATTTATTATCACTTTTTGGAATTAAGTCTGAATATTTAATTCCCATCCCAGGATTCGTACCATATGTAAGCATAGGGTGTATTTCTTGCGAGTCAAAGAAATATTCTTTGTCAAATTTAGCACCAGAATCAGATTTTAAATTCTCCCATTCACGAACTTTACTATAGAACAAATCTCCCTTTGGAGCATACGATTTATCTTTTAAATATTCATAAGTAACTTTATCTGGTGCTATCATTCCTCCTCTGGCTCCCATTTCTATACTCATATTACAAACAGTCATTCTGCCCTCCATAGACATTTCGCTAAAAATACTACCAGAATATTCAACAAAATATCCTGTTCCACCATCAGTGCCAAGCTTTGAGATTATGTATAGAATAACATCTTTTGATGTAACATTTTTATTCAATTTACCATTAACATTAACCCTCATTTTTTTTGGTTTGTTTAATAGTAAACATTGACTTGCTAAAACTTGAGCTACTTGACTTGTTCCAATCCCAAATGCTATCGCACCAAAAGCACCATGTGTTGATGTATGGCTATCTCCGCAAACTATAGTCATTCCTGGTTGTGTAATTCCAAGCTCAGGTCCAATAACATGAACAATTCCTTGATTTGGATTTCCAAGCCCAAAAAGTTCAATATTATTTTCAAAACAATTAGACTTTAGTTTTTCAACTTGATTTCTAGAAAGATTATCTTCAATTGGTAAATGTTGATTCAATGTTGGAACATTATGATCTACTGTAGCTAAAACTCTTTCTGGATCGAAAACTTCAAGATTTTTTTCCTTCAATTCATTAAATGCTTGAGGGCTTGTGACTTCGTGAATTAAGTGTTTATCAATAAAAAATATGTCTGGACCATCTTTTACACTTTCAACAATATGGCTATCCCAAACTTTGTCAAATAATGTTTTTCCCATTTTTATTGACATATATTATTTATTATTGATGAAAGATCATGATTCGAAATTTCTTTTTTATGATCAGCTATTCTTAAGAATTCATCATAAACCTTATCTAATTGATTTTTGGATAAATTCAATCCAATTTTATTAGCTCTGTAGGCAATTGCAGCTCTTCCACTTCTTGCTGTCAAAATAATTGATGATTCATCAACACCAACATCACTAGGATCTATAATTTCATATGTTTCTCTATTTTTTATAATACCGTCTTGATGAATACCAGAGCTGTGAGCAAATGCATTTGAACCAATAATTGCTTTATTAGGTTGAACTACCATTCCCATAAGTTCAGAAACAAGCTTACTTGTACTATAAAGTAATTTTGTGTTAATATTTGTATCAAGATTAAGTTCTTTATGTTGTTTTAAGATCATAACAACTTCTTCTAAGGAAGTGTTACCGGCTCTTTCTCCAATACCATTTACCGTACACTCAATTTGCTTAGCTCCATTTATTACACCTTCGATAGAATTTGCAGTTGCTAGACCTAAATCATTGTGACAATGACAAGAAATGATAGCTTTATCAATGTTAGGGACATTATTAATTAAATAATTGATCTTTTCACCGTATTGGTTTGGAAGACAGTAGCCTGTAGTATCTGGAATATTTAAAATTGTCGCTCCAGCATCGATAACTTTCTCACATACTTGAGCTAAAAATTCATTATCAGTTCTACCGGCGTCTTCTGCGTAAAATTCAATTTCATTTACTAGATTTTTTCCAAATTTGACAGCTTTGTATGCTCTTTTTAAAATTTCATTTCTGTTCGATTTGAACTTGTATTTGATATGGGAGTCTGATGTTCCAATACCTAAATGAATCCGTGAATTTTTAGCGTTTTTTAGTGCGCTAGCAGCAACTTCAATATCTTTTTCAACGGATCGAGCTAATGCACAAACTGTAGTTTTTTTAATAATATTGCAAACTTCAACAACAGATTTGAAATCACCTGGACTTGAAATTGGAAACCCAGCTTCTATGACGTCAACACCAAGACCCTCTAATCTTTCAGCAATTATAAGCTTTTCTTTAGTTTCAAGTTTACACCCTGGAACTTGTTCTCCATCACGTAATGTTGTATCAAAAATTTGGATTTTGTTCTTTTGCATTTGACTAAAGTTTGCTAAAATATAAAATCTTGATATAAATCTACAAAGACTTCCAGATATTATTCTGTGGTGTATTAGCTTTTATTTTTATTTCATTTTTTGAAACTGGATGAATGAAGCTAATTTCATTGGCATGCAAACAAATACTTTTGTCAGAATTACTTCTTTTTGAACCATATTTTAAATCACCTTTTATAAAACATCCAATATTAGAAAGTTGTGCTCTTATTTGATGATGCCTTCCTGTTTCTAATCTTATTTCAAGTAAAGAATAATTTTCAAGTTCTTTAAGAGTTGTGTAATGAAGAATTGCTTTCTTTGAATCTTTACTAGTTTGATTAACAATATATGATTTGTTTTGTTTTTGATTTTTCTTTAAAAAATTAATTAATGTATTTTTTTTTCTAATTGGTTTCTTTTCTACTATCGCAAGATATTTCTTTAAGATTTTTCTTTCCACCAACATTTTATTCATTCTTGAAAGAGCTTTTGAAGTTTTAGCTAAAATAAGTATACCACTTGTAGGTCTGTCCAGTCGGTTGACTAAACCAAGAAAAACATTACCTTTTTTGTTATTATTTTTTTTGAGGTAGAGTTTGTATTTTTCTAGAACTGAGTTATCACCAGTTTTATCTAATTGGGAAAGTTCACCAGGTCTTTTATTTATAATTAGTAGATGGTTATCTTCAAAAAGAATATCCATTAATACATTTCATTTTCGTTTGGAAAATCAAGATTCTTTACATCATTAATATAATTACTTACGGCATTTTTTACTGTTTTGTTAAGATTAAGATATCTTCTTAAAAATCGTGGGTTAAATTCGTGAGTTAGGCCTAATAAATCATGTAATACTAAAACTTGACCATCTACTTGATTGCCAGCTCCAATTCCAATTAAAGGAATAGAACTTAATTTGGTCACTTTTTTTGCTAGTTTCGATGGAATTTTTTCCAAAACGGTTGCGAAACAACCAGCATCTTCAAGAGCTTTCGCATCACATAAAAGTTGCTTTGCTTCTTTTTCTTCTTTAGCTCTAACCGAATAAGTTCCGAATTTGTATATTGATTGAGGTGTAAGTCCTAAATGTCCCATTACAGGAATACCAGCTTTAATAATTCTTTCAATTGATTGAATAACTTCTTGACCTCCTTCCAATTTTACAGCGTGAGCACCAGATTCTTTCATAATTCTAATTGCAGACCTAAGTGCTTTTTTAGGATCTGATTGATAGGATCCAAATGGTAAATCAACTACTACGAGAGCTCTATAAATTCCCTTTACTACAGATTTTGCATGATAAATCATTTCATCAAGAGTTATAGGAAGGGTTGTCTCATTTCCTGCAATAACATTAGATGCAGAGTCGCCTACTAAAATAACATCAATATTAGCATTGTCAATGATTTTTGCAAAGGTGAAATCGTATGCTGTTAACATACTGATTTTTTCACCATTATTTTTCATTTCTAATAGTGTATTAGTTGTAACTTTTGGATAAAAGTTTTCATTTTTCATGGTGCTAATTTATTTAAATTAATTTAATAAACACTGACATTGTGACAGTATAATATAATGGCATAATCATTGAAATTAATTCAAAAAAAATAATTATGAGCAAAATAATTGGAATTGATTTAGGAACAACAAATTCGTGTGTTTCTGTTATGGAAGGAAACGAGCCTGTTGTAATACCCAACGCTGAAGGTAAAAGAACAACTCCCTCAGTAATTGCATTTGTTGAAGGTGGTGAAATCAAAGTTGGTGATCCAGCAAAAAGACAAGCTGTTACAAACCCAACAAAAACTATTTCTTCAGTGAAAAGATTTATGGGTAGCAAATTTTCAGAATCTAAAAATGATGCGAAAAGATCTGCATACAAAGTAGTTAAGGGAGATAATGATACATCTCGAGTTGATATTGATGGCAGGTTATACACACCTCAAGAATTATCAGCTATGATTTTGCAAAAAATGAAAAAAACAGCCGAGGATTATCTTGGAACTTCTGTTTCAGAGGCTGTAATCACTGTTCCAGCTTATTTTAATGATGCACAGAGACAAGCCACAAAAGAAGCAGGTGAGATTTCAGGTTTAAAAGTTCAGAGAATTATTAATGAACCGACAGCTGCAGCATTAGCTTATGGTTTAGATAAATCAGGAAAAGATCAAAAGGTTGCTGTTTATGATTTAGGTGGTGGAACTTTTGATATTTCTATATTGGAATTAGGTGATGGAGTTTTTGAAGTATTGTCAACTAATGGTGATACAAGACTAGGTGGTGATGATTTTGATGATGCAATCATTCAATGGTTAGCTTTTGAATTTGAGGAGGAAAACGGTGTCGATTTAAGAAAGGATCCTATGGCACTACAAAGATTAAAGGAAGGTGCCGAGAAAGCTAAAATTGAACTTTCTTCATCAACTCAAACAGAAATAAATTTACCTTATATAACTGCAACGGATTCAGGGCCTAAACACCTTGTTAAAACTTTAACAAGATCAAAATTTGAACAGCTTTGTGCAGATTTAATAAAAAGGTCAATGGAACCTGTAAAAAAAGCTATTAATGATGCTGGAATCGATAAAAAAGAAATAGATGAGGTGATTCTTGTTGGTGGTTCAACTAGAATTCCAGTTATACAGAGTGAAGTTGAAAAATTCTTTGGTAAAAAACCATCAAAAGGTGTTAATCCAGACGAGGTTGTTGCAATTGGTGCTGCTATCCAAGGAGGTGTTCTAACTGGTGATGTTAAGGATGTTTTACTTTTAGATGTAACTCCACTTTCTCTTGGTATTGAAACAATGGGAGGTGTTATGACAAAATTAATTGAATCTAATACCACTATACCTTCAAAAAAATCTCAAGTTTTCTCTACTGCAGCTGATAATCAACCATCAGTTGAAATTCATGTATTGCAGGGTGAGAGATCTATGGCTAAAGACAACAAAACTATTGGTAGATTTCATTTAGATGGAATTCCACCTTCGCCAAGAGGTGTACCGCAGATTGAAGTAACATTTGATATCGATGCAAATGGAATTATTCAAGTTACTGCTCTTGATAAAGCAACAAATAAATCTCAAGATATTAGAATTGAAGCATCTTCAGGTTTAACTGAGGAAGAAATTAAGAAAATGAAGAAAGAAGCTGAAGCTAATGCTGAATCAGATAAAAAATTAAAAGAAGAGGCTGATACTCTTAATAGTGCCGATACTATGATTTTTCAAACGGAGAGCCAGTTAAAAGAATTTGGAGATAAGCTATCTGATGATAAAAAGAAGCCTATTGAAGAAGCACTTGAAAATTTGAAAAAATCTTTTGAATCAAAGGATCTTGATACAATAAAAAATGATCTTGAAAAGATCAATGAAGTTTGGAAAAATGCATCTGAGGAGTTGTATAAAGCTCAATCTCAGAACGCTGGTCCTGATTCAAATCAGACTGAACCAAAGTCAGATGATAAAAAAGATGATGATGTTCAAGATGTAGATTTTGAAGAAGTCAAATAGTTTCAAAAAACTTTTAAAAACGTGCCTTCATGGCACGTTTTTTTTTATTTACAAATACGTTATGACAAAGAATCAGAAGTTGAAAGTTTTTAATAAGGTCAATAAAAACACTTTAATGGATTTTATGGATATTGAATATATTGATATTGGTGATGATTTTTTACTTGCAAAAATGCCTGTAACGAAAAAAGTTTTTCAGCCTGAAAAATTATTGCATGGTGGAGCTTCTCTTGCTCTGGCTGAGTCTGTAGGTAGTGCAGCTTCACACATGTATATTAATACATTAACTCATGCTGTTAGAGGAATTGAAATTTCAGCAAATCATCTAAAGGGTGTAAAAAGTGGATATGTTTTTGCCAGAGCAATCCCACTACATATAGGTAGGACTACCCATTTATGGGAAATTAAAATTACTGATGAATCTGATAACCTAGTTTCGCATTGTAAACTGACTAATATTATAATTGAAAAAAAATAAATTAATATTTTATTCTTACTAAAAAGGTTAAATTTGCATAAATTTTCTTTTATGAAGAGTGTTGTTACTTGTGATATGGAGGGTGTAATTGAAACAATAAACCCTGATGGCGAAAAACTTTTTGGATACTCAAAAGAAGAATTAGTCGGAAAAAAGAGAGTTTCGTTATTTTCAGCAGGTGAAATTGTAATACAAAACGTAGGAAATTGGTTAGCTCAGGCTAACAAAAAAGGGTCATATAAAACTAAAACCTTTTTTATAAACAAGAATGGAAGTAAGTTTAATGCTGAAATTAAAATCACACCTACATTTGCCAATGGAAAAAATAATCCACAAACAGGATATTGCGGGATTACTGTTCCAATAGAGGAGGAGGTTAAAATTCCAATTAAATTTTCAACAATTTTCATAAAATGGGCTTTTGCCATTACTAGAGGAGGTTTTACAAGCGCTTCACTTTTTCCAATTTTTGCATTAGCAGCTTACTTTGCTGGATCTGGTGACTCTTTGTTTAGTATTACATCGTTAATTCTATGCTGTTTAGGTATTGTTTTTTTACATTTATCATCAAATCTTTTTAACGATTACTATGATGTAAAAGATGGTACTGACGGCGCAAATACAGAATACTTTAATGCCGGACTGAATTCTACAGTTCTGGAAGGTGCTCAGCTTTCAGGTGGGAGTAGAGCAATTGAACTTGGCCTTATTTCTCTTGATGGTACATTATCACTTGCAAGAAAAATGTTAGTTTTTACAGTAATCACAACCCTAGGTTTAGTTTACAATAGCTACTTAGTTACAGGTAGCTTTGATAATTCAGTAAATATGTTATTGATAGGAATAATTGGTGGTTTGCTAGGATATTTTTACACTGCAAGACCAATTAGATTAGTTGCAAGACGAGGCTTGGGTGAGTTAGCAATTTTTCTAACATTTGGGCCATTTCTCACATTGGGTGCACTATTCGCAATTTCATCGAATTCTGTTGAGTTATTCTCGCCTGAATTTTATAAAGCAATTTATATAGGAATCCCTTTTGGTTTTTTCACTACAAATATTCTCTACATAAATCAATTTCCAGATACAAAAAGTGATGCAAAAACTGGAAAAAATCACCTGATAGTAACATTTGGAAAGAAAAATGCAAGATGGGGTTATTTGTTAATTCTAATAGCTGCATTTGCATCTTCTCTTGCACTAATTCAAACTATTTCAAGTGATCTTTCATTTTTTAATGAATACTTTTTTATTGTAGGTAATATTATTTTGTTTGTTTATGGTTTATCCGCATTTTTTAATTTATTTAAAAACTATGATAAGAGAGAGTTAGTTCACTCAAACTTAAAGACGATATATCTTCAGATATTCTATGGATTATTTATTATTCTAGCACTTAATTTATTTTTTCTATAATGTTTATAACTCAAGCTCTTAATTTTAAAACAGATTGGTGGAGATACCTATTAGGTTTCTTCATAATTTTTATCTTCTGGCAGTTTATTGGTGCTATTCCACTAATTGTTGCTATGGTTGCGAATTTAGATTTTAGTAATATCGAAAGTATTGAAAATGCGAACGAATTACTTTCAAATATTGGAAGTAAAAATTTGGTTCTTTTTCTTTTAATGTTAAGTTTTCTTTTTGGTTTTATTGGTCTGTATTTTGTAGTAAAAAATCTTCACCAACAAGACTTTAAGTCGATAATTACATCTCGAGAAACGGTTGATTACAGAAGAATATTACACTCCTTTTTAATCGTATTTATTGTAAATTCTTCAATGATATTTATTTCTTATGCCATTTCACCTGAATCGTTTGAGTATAATTTTAAATTAGAACCTTTCTTAATCTTAATCTCAATATGTATTTTTCTTTTACCTATTCAAACAACATTCGAAGAGTTATTAGTTAGAGGATATCTATTACAAGGATTTGGTATTGCTTTGAAAAGTAAAGCATCTGCATTTATATTTCCATCTTTAATCTTTGGCTTATTGCATATTTTTAATCCTGAGATTGATAAATTGGGTTATGGCTTTCTTGCTGCATATATTTTGATGGGTATCACATGGGGAATTTTTACTTTAATGGATGAAGGAAATGAATTAGTAATCGGAGCTCATTATGCAAATAATTTAGTTGTTTTTTTGTTTTTAACAGCTGACTGGCATGCTATTCAAACCGACGCTGTATTTCTCTCAATTGAAGAACCTACTGTACTTAAAATGATGATCCCTATTTTTGTATACTATCCAATCTTAATTTATTATTTTTCAAAAAAATATAATTGGGAAAATTGGTCAGAAAAACTTTTTGGAAAAATAAATATTGAGGATGAGTCTTAACAAAAATTCAATATTTGCTTGGTCTTCTTTTATTCTCACCTTATTGGGTATTACTCTAATACTTTTAGGTGTATTAAAGTATCCTGAATATGCAATTGGTTTTTCTGTTGTAGGTATTGGCTTTATTGCAATAGGTTGGGCCTTTAATGCCCTTAAGGGAAGAATTTAGATCATAAGATTTGGATCAACACATTTATCAAAATCTTCTTCACTAACATATCCTAATTTTAACGCTTCAACTTTCAATGTTGTGCCATTTTTATGAGCATTGTTTGCAATCTCTGCAGCTTTATAATATCCTATTTTCTTATTAAGGGCAGTTATAAGCATTAAGGAATTTTTAAGATGCTCATTTATTCTTTTCTTATTCGCTTTTAAACCAGCTACGCAGTTCTTATTAAAACTTTCACATGCATCTGCAAGAAGATTGGATGACTCAATTAGCTTGAAAGCTAATACTGGTTTATAAACATTTAGCTCTAGATGTCCTTGACTGCCAGCAAAAGTAACGGTAGTATCATTTCCAATGACTTCAGAACATACCATAGTCATAGCTTCACACTGAGTAGGATTAACCTTTCCAGGCATAATTGAACTTCCTGGCTCATTAGCAGGTAAAATTAGTTCACTAAAACCAGATCTTGGACCACTTCCTAATAATCTAATATCATTTGCTATTTTAAAAAGAGAGACAGCGATCTGCTTTAATGCTCCATGTGTTTCAACAAGTGAATCATTAGATGCAATTGATTCAAATTTATTTATAGCAACTTTAAAATTAATACCGCTTAGAGATTGGATGTTTTTCACTGTTTCTTTATCAAAACCAATAGGGGAATTTAAACCTGTACCAACTGCTGTGCCACCAATGGCTAATTCCTTGATATGATCTAATGTATTTTGAAGAGCTTTGAGTCCATGTTTAATTTGAGATTCATAACCAGAAAACTCTTGAGATAATGTTAGAGGAGTCGCATCCATTAAGTGAGTTCTACCAATTTTAACATCATTCTTAAACTCTTCAATTTTTTTATTTAATGTTTTTAATAGTTTTTCTAATGATGGGATAGTTTTTTCTATTAGTATTTTGGTTACAGCAATATTAATTGCTGTTGGGAAACTATCATTTGAAGATTGTGACATGTTAACATGATCATTTGCCTTCAAAATCTTTTCATCTGTTAAAGTCTTTCCAGAAATTAAATTAGCTCTGTTTGAAATAACTTCATTAACATTCATGTTTGTTTGGGTTCCGGAGCCTGTTTGCCAAATAACTAAAGGAAATTCTTTATCATGTTGACCATCAACTATTTCATTACAGACAGATACAATCAAATCTGATTTATCTTTTTCTAAAATATTCAATTTATGATTAGCTAAAGCACATGACTTTTTTAAAATAGCGTAAGCATGTATAACTTCAATTGGCATAGAAGCAGATTTCCCAATTTTAAAATTTTCAATAGATCTTTGTGTTTGAGGCCCCCAAAGTGCATTTTCTGGGATATTAACCTCTCCAATTGTATCTGATTCTGTTCTGTAGCTCATAATAATTGAATTGAATTACAAAAGTAAGAAATCCTCAATTATAATGTTGATAAAGTATTTTATTCTGTTTCAAAAAAATAATTTAATTTATATCTTTGTATTATGTTTGAATTCGATCAATATCTTGGATTTTTAATTTTTTTAACCATCCTCACAATGGGATTTTGGTTAATGATTCTTCTTTTAACTTTCATTATTCCTTACTGGGTTACAGGATCATTTTTTGAGTGGTTAAAAGAGAGAAAAAAGAAATAGTTTACAAAATTCCAATTTTCTCTAATTTTTCTCTTAAAAGCTCTGAGTTTATATATTGTATTGAATGTAAACCAACTGCTTTTGCTCCATGTATATTTGATAAATTGTCATCAATAAATATTGTTTCACTAGGTATTAAATTATGCTTATTAATAATGTAATCATAAATTTCTTTGTCAGGTTTTACCATTTTAATTTTTCCAGAAACAACTATATCCTCAAAATGATTTAGAAATTTGAATTTTCTAAGAGCCACAGGGAAA
>CENP01007437.1_pt1 | contig 40120 bp, 39 predicted proteins | sample 361281 | NCBI WGS metagenome assembly CENP01 (sample SAMEA2591122, study PRJEB7988) | marine metagenome | biome: marine biome (ENVO:00000447); feature: deep chlorophyll maximum layer (ENVO:xxxxxxxx); material: saline water (ENVO:00002010), including plankton (ENVO:xxxxxxxx) | depth 70 m
GAACGTCGTGAGACAGTTCGGTCCCTATCTGCCGTGGGTGTTGGAGAATTGAGAGGAGCTGCTCCTAGTACGAGAGGACCGGAGTGGACGTACCTATGGTGGACCTGTTGTCGCGCCAGCGGCATAGCAGGGTAGCTAAGTACGGAACGGATAACCGCTGAAAGCATCTAAGCGGGAAGCCTCCCTCGAAACTAATTCTCCCATGAGAGCTGTGGAAGACTACCACTTCGATAGGCTGGGTGTGGAAGTATAGCAATATATGAAGCTTACCAGTACTAATCGCTCGATTGGCTTGATTACACTCATTATTAATGCAATTTAATCATCTAAAACTAATTTCATAACTTAGGCTTATTCATAGTCTGGTGACTATAGCAAAGGTATTAAACCCGATCCCATCCCGAACTCGGCCGTTAAAACCTTTAGCGCCGATGGTACTCCGTCTTAAGGCGTGGAAGAGTAGGACATCGCCAGACTTTGTATAAGCCTAAGTTCTTCATGAATACAAATTTTCTTCACATATATATATTTTTAATTTGCATCCAATATAATTTTTTGTAGTATTCACATATAAATATAATTTTTTTTGGATGGTGTTTCTCATGTATTATTCTAATAAATCTATTCTTACAGATAATTACCTCAAAAGCTTATCAGAGCCTTTTAAGTTTATTTTACTTATCTTTATTGGGAGCATACTCCTAACAATATCTGCAAAGATTAGTATTCCTTTCTTTCCAGTTCCCATGACAATGCAAACGCTAGTTGTGTTATTTATAGGAATGACTTTTGGGAGGATTCTAGCCCCAGCAACAATATGTTTATATCTATTTCAAGGTGCGATAGGATTGCCGGTATTTGCCACAGGTGGAGGTATTCTATATCTTTTAGGCCCTACTGGCGGTTACTTAGTTGGTTTCTTGCTATCAAGTATTGTTTTGAGTAACTTGGCAGCCATTGGCTGGGATAAAAAATATTTTTTAACTTTGTTATCGCTCATATTAGGAATATCAATAATATTTATAGTAGGTTTATTACAACTATCTTTTGTACTAAATCTTTCTCTTATAAAGAGTATTCAAATAGGTTTAAGCCCTTTTATATTTGGTGAGCTATTCAAAATTTTAATTTTAACAATTTTAATCCCTTTTATATCGAATAAACACTGAAATTTTTAACTCTAAATAATTGTAGTTAACTGATGCAAAAAATAAAAATTGCGCCTTCAATTCTATCAGCTGATTTTTCTAAATTAGCTGATGAGATAAAAGCTATAGAGCGAGCTGGTGCTGACTTAATACATATTGATGTAATGGATGGTCATTTTGTTAATAATATTACATTTGGGCCAGTATTAATTAAATCGATACGTGATGTAACAGAGTTACCATTCGATGTTCATCTTATGATTAACCCTGCACATAATTTTATAAAAGACTTTGTGGAATCTGGATCTGATACAATTTCTATCCATATAGAGATTCCAGAGAATATCCAGGCAACTATAGATCTGATAAAATCTTTCAAAAAAAAAGTTGGTTTAGCTATAAACCCTGATACAGACATAAAGCAATTAGTTCCTTATCTTGATAGTATTGATCAGATAATTATCATGTCTGTTTACCCTGGCTTTGCGGGTCAATCTTTTATTGAAAATACAATTGATCGAATATCTTCTGTTAAGAAAATGATTGAACATAGAAAAATCGAAATCGAAGTTGATGGTGGTATTAACTCATTAGTGTCAGGAAGATGTATAGATGCTGGCTCAGCAATTCTCGTTGCTGGATCAGCGGTCTTTAAAGGCAGCCTATATAAAGAGAATATTCAGATCATTCGTAATAATAAATAGATATCATTCATAGTCCCAGACCATGATACCGATATATCCAACTTTTGGTATTACTAATATACCTAAGACTCAAGCTATTATGCTCAAAGATTTATTATCAACCCTTATTTTCTTGTTATTTATAATTTGAAATATTGCTTATCAGGGTATATCTATGAAATATGGATTTATTTGTTTTAGTTAGCTTTACAGCAGGTCTTTTAAGCTTCTTATCCCCTTGTGTCTTACCTATTGTTCCCTCATATTTATGTTTTTTAACGGGAGCATCAATAAAAGAAATACAAGATGATCATAGTTTTATAGCAAAAAAATTAGTTGTTACCAGAGCTATATATTTTGTAATAGGGTTTTCCATTATATTTATTGCCATGGGTGCCTCTGCGACTTTTATACGTCCAATACTAAATTTTAGTTTCACCCTATTTGGTCAGATAATTAATCTTCAAAAAATAGCGGGTTTGGTAATAGTGGTATTTGGTTGCCATCTTATTGGATTTTATAATTTCTCTCTATTAAATCGTAATTTATCCTTACAAATTAGTTCAAAATATAGAAATAATTTAATATCTTTTATTCTAGGAATAGCTTTCGCATTCGGTTGGACACCATGTATTGGACCTGTCCTTGCAACGATACTTACACTTGCCTCTTCTAAACAAACAATTTATGAGGGCATAATATTATTATCATTTTATTCAGCAGGACTAGGTATTCCATTCATTATAAGTAGCTTTGCAATTAAGAGGCTTATTCAATTTATACAAAAATTCAGGGATAAGATTAAGTATATTCAATTATCGATGGGTGCTATATTGATAATCACTGGAATTGCCTTTATATTCGGATTAGTTCAAGATGGGGCTTTTTTTCTTCTTGAAAATGTATCAATCCTATCATCATTTGGAATCTGAGTTAATGCAGCAACAACTAATATAGAAAATAAGGCAGAAAAATGGAGTTTATACCAAAAAATCACCCGGAAATTAAATATGGGAAAATTGGCGTTTTAATCATAAATCTTGGTACACCTGATGCTACTGATTATTGGTCAATAAGGAAGTATTTAAAGGAATTCTTAAGTGATCGACGTGTGATTGATATAAACAAATATCTTTGGTGGATAATATTAAATGTCATAATACTAACTTTTCGTCCAAGCAAGACAGCGAAGGCGTATAAAGCTATATGGAATTTAGATAAAGATGAGTCACCATTAAAGACTTATACAAGGTCGCAAGCCGAGGCACTTGAGGAAGATTTTAAAGAAGTTGAGATATTCTGGTCTATGAGATACGGAAATCCATCGATTAGCAGTGTATTAAAGGCTATGCGGGATAAAGGTATCGATAGAATTTTAATATTTCCTCTTTATCCGCAATATGCAGCCGCGACAACTGCAACGGTAAACGATAAGGTATTTGAAGAATTATCAAAAATGCGATGGCAACCCTCAATTAGGACAATGCCTCCTTTTTTCGATAATCCATTATATATTGATGCACTTAATTCTTCAGTACAAAAACATATAGAATCCTTAGAATGGAAACCTGAAATATTACTCACATCTTATCATGGTCTTCCAAAAAGATACTTAGATTTGGGTGATCCCTATCATTGTCATTGTCATAAAACGACTAGACTACTGAAAGAAAAACTCAATTATTTTTCAGGTGAGACTATATTAGCATTCCAATCAAGGTTTGGACCAGAGGAGTGGCTGAAACCATATACAGAAGAAACTGTAATAAATCTTGCTAAAAATGGATGCGAAAGTCTGGCAATATTATCGCCAGCTTTCATCTCAGATTGCGTTGAAACCTTGGAGGAAATTAATATTGGAATAAAGGAAGTATTTTTTGAAAATGGAGGGAAAAATTTTACACTTATTCCATGTTTGAATGATAGTCTCGATGGTATAACTTTACTGCGCAAATTAATTGCTAATGAGTTAAAGGGGTGGGTTTAATTTAAGTAGCAGATATCTTAATTAGATCATGTAAGTGTACAATACCTATTGGTTTATTTTCATTTACGATAAACAAGCACGTTATTTTCTTAGTATTCATAATTGAAATTGCATCCATGATTGAGCTATCCTCATCAATTGTTATTGGATTCTCTGTCATAATTTTAGCAGCGGGCATTTTAATAATATTCGCTGAAAGGGATCTTCTAAGGTCACCATCGGTAATTATACCAATTATATTTCCTTGGGGATCTATGATACCCAAACATCCAAATCTTTTTTGAGTCATTATAATGATTGCCTCATCTATACTAATCATTTCGTTTGCAAGAGGTATACTGTCACCTTTATGCATTACCTCACTAATATTTAGAAGTCGTGCACCAATTCTTCCTGATGGATGTAGGGATTTGAATTCCTTCTCGGTAAAATTTTTTACATGCATGAGACCGGCTGCAATTAAATCTCCAATTACCAATTGCATTGTTGTTGAAGTCATGGGAGCAAGAGAGTTTTGGTAAGCCTCTTGATGGATTGGAAGTGTAATGGATAGATTCGAGTTAGTGGATATAAAACTTTTTTCGTTACTTGTCAGAGAAATTACTTCTACCTGATTATTTTTTGCATATGTAATAATATTTTTTAGTTCATTGGTCTCTCCCGAATTCGATATTAAGAAAAGAAGATCATCTTTTCTTATTATACCAAGATCACCATGATTTGCCTCTGAAGCATGAAGGAATATAGAAGGAGTTCCGGTAGACGTCATTGTTGCGGATATCTTATTTGCAATATGTCCACTTTTACCTAATCCACAAAAAATCACATTACCCTTGATTGATTTTATTTTTTCAATTGTATTTAATAGGTCTGCCCCAAGAGCCTTTTCAAGGCTATCTGATATTGACTTAATACCATTAATCTCTATTTTAATGACATCTTTAAGTAAATTTTTTAGTGTTTTATTCATTCTTAAATATATTCACAAGTTACTAATGTACTGTCTAAATTAGAAGGTTAGCTTATATTAGCTAATAAGTAACTTAATTTATGTAACCAATCAAATAATTTATAACTATATTTTATATTTTTAAATCAATGAGAATTCTATAAATTTATGAAAAAAGACGATTTTCAAAATAATTATGTGATTGTTTTTTTATTGTTAAAATCAAATTTTCTTTTTGTACATCTACATTTTTAAATATAATTTAGGATAAGGGAAATTTACCATGAAGATATCAGTTATAGGTTCCGGATACGTTGGCTTAGTCACAGCAACCTGTTTTGCAGATTTAGGTCATCAAGTTGTGTGTATGGATAACCAAGAAGATAAAATTGAAAAAATAAATAAAGGATTGACACCAATTTATGAGGAAAATTTAGATGAACTTATAAAAAAAAATATAAGTAAAGGTAGCTTAAATTTCTCATTAGTGAATGGAGATATCATTGAAAAATCAGAAGCTGTTTTTATAGCTGTTGGAACTCCAATGGATGCAAATGGAAATACTGACTTAGAGATTTTAAAAACATGTATAAAAGATATAAAAGTTCATTTGGAAAAAGGAATAGAGAAAGTGCTCGTAATAAAATCTACTGTACCTGTTGGAACATGTGATGAAATTAAATTAATGTTCAATAATGATAAGCAAACTAAAGTTGACATAGTATCAAATCCTGAATTTCTGAGAGAGGGATCAGCAATTCAAGATTTTATGTGTCCTGATAGAATTGTTATTGGTTCAGATAATCAGAAATCAATAAAAATACTAAAAAATATTTATAATAAGCTTGCTGATCTTGGCTATAAAATCATTTATACAAACACAAAGTCCGCAGAACTTGCCAAGTATGCAGCAAACTCTTTTTTAGCAATGAAGGTAAGCTTTATCAATGAAATATCTGATTTATGCGAAACTACGGGTGCTGATATTGATGAAGTAAAAAATATTATTGGCTCTGATAAGAGGATTGGAGAAAAATTCCTCCAGCCTGGTCCAGGATATGGTGGTTCTTGCTTCCCAAAAGACTTATCATCCTTAGTCAATCTTGCAAAGTCTAATGATAATAGGATAGAAATAGTTGAGCAAGTGATAGCTTCGAATGATTATAGAAAATCAAAGTTAGCAAATCGTATTACAAGCAAATTAAATCAGGGTCGAGTATCAAATATTACAATTTTAGGTGTAAGTTTTAAGGCTGGTACTGATGATATACGTGACTCACCCGCGATTCAAATCATAAAGAAACTTATTAGGGACGATATTAAACTTGTTGTGCATGACCCGATGGCACTTGCTAATTTTAATGAATCATACCCAAATATAAAAACAATATCTAGTTTATTAAAGGCAATTGAAGGTGCTGATATTCTGGTAGTATTAACTGAGTGGCCAGAATTTGCAAACATTAGTTTATCAAGATTATCCGAATTAATGAGGGGTAATAAAATATTTGATTTCCGAAATATTTTTTCTAAGGATGTGATGATAAAAAATGGCTTTGATTATGAATGCCTTGGAAGATAGTTTTATATCCTTGAAATTGATCGATTAGATGTTATTTTACCATTATGCAAAAAATGATTTTTAAGAATATTCCAGGTATTTTGGTAGCTCTTGCAATAGCATATATTGGAGCTGAAGCCAGTAGGTATATTGGTATAAATATTTTGGGTTTTTCAAAGAGTCCAATATCATCAATTATGCTAGCAATAATATTTGGAATTGTTCTTGCAAATACTATAACTTTGCCAGAAAGATGCAATATTGGTTTTAAATTCTGTATTAAATATATACTTAAATTTGGAATAATTCTTCTCGGTATCAGACTCGGATTATTGGATATATTAAAAATTGGTATCATAGGATTGCCAGTTGTAATTATATGTATCGCTTCGGCTCTTTTGATAGCATACTATCTCTCAAAATCACTGAATGTATCAACAAAGATGGGTTCTCTTATTGCTGTTGGTACAGGGATATGCGGAGCAACAGCCATAGTTGCGACAGCTCCTGCAATAGACGCCAAGAAAGAAGAGGTGACTTATGCAATTGGAGTAATAACTGTTTTTGGAATAATTGCTATGCTTCTTTATCCATATATAGCTCACTTTATATTCAAAGGGGACGAATTATTTATTGGACTTTTTTTGGGAACATCCATTCATGAGACCGCTCAAGTGGCTGGATCAGGGCTTATTTATTCAACACAATTTGATTCTCCAAAAACACTTGATATAGCAACAGTTACAAAGTTAGTTAGAAATACTTGTATGGTTGTCGTTATTCCAGCTGTTAGTTATTTCTATTTCTTGAATCAAAAAAATTCTTCTGATATTAAGAGAAGTTCCATACTCAGTATATTCCCTTTTTTTATATTTGGGTTTATTGCAATGGGAATAGTAAGAACCATAGGTGATTATGGAGTTGAAAATTCTGGTATGGCTTTCATGTATTTGGATCAAAGCATGTGGCTTTCAACAATTCATCTAATAAAAACATCTGCTGAGTATCTACTAGCGATTGCAATGGCAGCCGTTGGTTTAAGTACTAATATAGCATCATTAAGAAGCCTCGGAATTAAGCCACTTTATGTTGGTTTTATAACCGCACTTTCTGTCGGTATATTTAGTATTTTGACTATTTATTTAATTAAAATATTAGGTATAGGAATTTAACTTTTATAATTTTTTATAAAATATATCTGTAAACATATTCAATAATAAAGGTAAGAAAAAATGCGATTAATTTCATATAAAAATAGGAAAGAAAATGATATTCAAACCGGGTTACTAATAAATGATGATCAAGAGCTAATTCCTCTAATAACTCTTGGTTTGCCTAGTGATATGAATGATCTTATTAAGATAGATTTTGAAGAAATTCAGAATAAAATTTCCTTAAAAAACGACGAGACAAGTAAATTGAGTTTATCTGATGTAAAGATATTATCCCCGATTCCAAGGCCACTCAGAAATATAATGTGCGTAGGTAAAAATTATCATGATCATGCACAAGAATTTTATGGGTCAGGCTTTGACTCAAGTGGAAAGAAGGCAGTAGCAGATTTTCCAGTAATTTTTACCAAAGCAACTACATCAGTCATAGCCACTAGCGAGAATATTGTGCTAGCCAACGATTATACCAATACCACTGACTATGAGGGTGAGTTAGGATTAGTATTAAGAAAGGGTGGAAAAAATATTAAACCAGAAGATGCTTACGACCATGTTTTTGGATATACAATAATAAATGACGTTTCAGCCAGAAATATTCAAAAACAGCACGAGCAATGGTTTATAGGGAAGAGCCCAGATACCTATTGTCCAATGGGACCTGCTCTTGTTACAGCAGACGAAATACAAGATGTTACAAAATTAAAACTTAGGACTATTGTAAATGACGAAGTGAGACAAGACTCAGTTGTTAGTAGACTAATATTTGATATACCAACCCTAATATCTACAATCTCAAAGACAATGACATTAGAAACTTGCGATATTATAGCAACGGGTACCCCAGCAGGTGTCGGAATCGGATCTGAGCCACCAATATATCTTAAATCGGGTGATAGTGTTGAGATTCATATTGATAAAATTGGTGTGTTAAAGAATCAGGTATTATAGAAACTTAACAGAACTTTTTCAAAAATAGTGTTATTTAACAACTATTTAGAAATATTTTTATATTTCCATATTTTATCAATTGTATTCACCCTGTGATACCGATCTGGGAAAATGAGTGCAATAATTAGAACTGATAGATTGAGTAGTTCAACTCTAATTTGTGGTTTGTGAAATAGTTTATATTCGAAGGAATAATTTGGGTCTGTTTCCAGGAGCTTATTCACTGATGATTTTGGGGTAGTAGCTTTCCCAATAGTAAAGCTAGTTGCAGTTTTTTCTTGAACAAATGCATTCCAAATTTTAATTTTCTTTATTTCTGGTTTATCACCGCAGATATCGACTAAGATATGATCAGTATTATAATTCCGGCATTCCCATACCTTCTCGCAGATTTCTATTATTCTCTCTTTTTCTAAATCGTTATACTTAGATTTTCTTCCAGATCCGATTCTTTTTCCACCTGCTAACATATAGTTTAATAAACTTTAATTATTAATATACAATCAGTTATATAAAGACGATATTAAATAACAATTAAAATATTGTAACTTTGATATAATTGATTTTGAAGAAAATCTTGTGCCAATTGATAAACAGCACTAAAGTATAATTATTTTTTTTGGGCGCGTAGCTCAGTGGGAGAGCACTACGTTGACATCGTAGGGGTCACAAGTTCAATCCTTGTCGCGCCCACCAATTGAATTGTTTAGTTATGAATGAAAATGAAATATTTAATTTTTTATCTCAACTCGGAGATGAGTCCGCCAATATAACTATGGCTCACTTTCGAAGTAATTTAAAAGCATATAATAAGAATAATGAGACCATAAAGTTAGATCCAGTAACGGAAGCTGATAGAAAAACAGAGCTAATGATCAGAAATCTTATTGAGAAAGAATACCCAGATCATAGTATTGTAGGTGAAGAATTTGAAGATATAGATAGAGATCCGAAATACAAGTGGTATATAGATCCAATTGATGGAACGAAATCTTTTATATCAGGAATTCCGCTTTGGGGAACACTTATTGGGCTCCAGATAGACGGGGTTCCTAAATTTGGACTAATCGATAATCCAGTCACCAAGGAGAGGTGTATAGGATCTAACCGAGTTTCTTACAGAATTTCTAGTAATATAAAAAAACAAATAAAAACAAGTAACATAAAAGATATTAATAATATAAGATTTGGCTATACATCTGATGAAATGTTTAATACAGCAAAGACAAAAAAAACTCTAGATGCAATTAATAAGAAGGTTGCACTCACTAGAACGGGCGGAGATTGTTATTTTTACGGTCTTCTTGCATCAGGATATTTAGATTTAATTTTGGAAAACGAATTAAAGCCATTTGATATAATTCCCATCGTTCCAATTATAAAAGGATCCGGTGGTATAATAACTAATTGGGAAGGTCATGAGAAATATGATGATGGTAATATTGTTGCGTCATCAAATCATCACATTCATAACAAAATTCTTGATTTAATTGATAAATTATAAGTTACTTTTCTTTTATTTTTACTTGTAATTTAGAGAATACTTCCCATATTAAATAGTGTAGGTGCCTAACGGGCCTATTTAATTTCAACATGTTGCTCAATGGAGGATATGAATATGCACACATTTGATTTAACACCATTATATAGAACTTCAATCGGCTTTGATCGTTTAGCACAAATGATTGATACTATAAATGTAGATGTTCCTACTGGATACCCACCCTATAACATAGAAAAACTATCAGATAATAAGTACGCAATATCGATGGCTGTATCTGGATTTGATGAGGGTAATCTCAATATAGATGTAAAGGAAAACATATTAACCGTTATTGGTGATGCCTCAAAAGAGGATGGCAAAGAATATCTTTACAAGGGAATATCATCTAGAAACTTTGAACGGAGATTTAGACTCGCTGATTATGTAGAAGTGGAGTCAGCTAATCTTTCAAATGGTTTGCTCAATATAATATTAAAAAGAGAGCTGCCAGAGGCGATGAAACCTCGCAAGATTCAAATTTCATCTAGCAAAGTTATAGAAGGATAATATACCAAATGTGGTAGAATATTTATTATATTCTACCACTTTAAATCTATATTTTATCAAATAATGAAATAAACTCATCGATTAGATCATCATTAGTATTGAATGAAGTTACTAATCTAATAAATTTATATTCATCAGACTGGTATTTTTTTTCTAAGGTTGCTTTTGTCCAATAATGGTATTTGACATTATTTTTTTTTAGATAAGCATCTACATCGCGAGGTATTAACATAAATATCTCATTAATTTCTGTTTGCCATGGAAAAAAGATGAAATTATGCCTTTGTAATTTATCATATATATTCTTTGCTTTGTAATTTGCCTTTTTTGCTAATTCAATCCATAGATTATTTTCTAAGAAACCAATAATCTGTGCTGATAAAAACCTCATCTTTGACAGCAAATGCCCGGAACGCTTAATTCTACGGTTCATAGTATCTGTGATTTTCTTGTCAAAACTAATTATTAATTCAGCTGATAATGTACCATTCTTTGTCGTTCCAAACGACATAATATCTGTTCCTAATTTCCAAGTAAGGTCAGCAGGATTTTTATCCGTGGCTGCTATGACATTTGAAAAACGTGCTCCATCCATATGGAGCTTGATATCCTTATTTCTAGCAATTTTGACTATATTCCTTATTTCATCACTAGTATAAATTGTCCCACATTCTGTTCCCTGTGAAATACTTAGACTTGATGCAACCATATCAAATTTATCAGATGGGTGATTTTGGATTGTATTTGTGAGTTCTTCATGAGATATTTTACCTGAGTTTGTCTTTATGGGAAATAGCTTTGCACTATTCGTAAAGAATTCGGGTGCATTACATTCTTCTAAATAAATATGGCTAACATCACCACAAAATATTGTTCCAAAAGGAGGCGTTATTGCTGAAAGTGATAGAGAATTTGCCGCAGTTCCAGTTGAAACTAAAAAAGAAAAAATATCCTTATCAAATAAATCGGATAGAAGTTCATTTGCTTTTTTTGTAATTTTATCATCCCCGTATGACGCAATTGTACCTTTGTTTGCTTCTATAATTGCTTTAATTACTGGATCTGCAACCTCATGCACATTGTCACTTCTAAAATCCATTATAATCTCATCCTCTCTAAATCTAAGTTTTTCATATAAAACTTTTCTTCAAGTTTTAAACATTGTTCTATAGTTTTCTTACCTCTAAATCCATGACCCTCATTTTGAAATAAGTATATTTCAGCATTTATACCGTTATTGGTTAGACTTTTGAATAATTTTTCTGTTTGATGAGGTGGGACAACATTATCATTTAATCCTTGGAAGAATATTATAGGCGTTTTAATATTATCTATTTTACAAATCGGAGATCTACTTTCAAATAGAGTATCTTCTGACTTTCTAATATTATCTTCACCCAATAGAGTTTTTGTATAACCCGACTCAAATTTATGAGTATGACTTAGCAAATCTTGCAGGTCACTAACTGCATAATAGCAGCAAGCACAGTTAATCATTGATGATTCGGATAAAACATTTAGGAGAGTAAAACCACCAGCACTTGAGCCTTTTAGAATTAGCTTATCTTGATCATAAATATTTTCGTTTATGATATATTTTATAACGTCTAATACATCTTCTGTATCATATATTCCCCATTCTCCATCTAATGAACGTCTAAACTTTATTCCATAACTGGTACTGCCCCGATAGTCAATTTCAACTACTCCAAATCCTTTTTCAGTCCAATATTCTCGTTCAGGAGAAAAACCCTTATGACTATGGGCTGTAGGACCACTGTGTACCTTTATAATTAAGGGAGGGGAGTTAAATATATTCTTTGTTGGCAAAAAATGGGTTATGTAACTCTTATTAACAGCTGTAATTTTTACTCTCTTTTGGGCGATCTCAAGAGGCTTTTGTATATTAGCTTCTAGGTATTTTTTTTCTACATAAAATATCTGGTTACTGAATTTCTCCAAAGAGCCAGCCATTAGGATGTGTTTGTCTGTAATACATAAATCATCAGTAATCAGGCCAAAGTCAAGTTCAGTAAAATTTTTTTTTAAAATATCAATTAAGATAAATTTCATAAATCCTTTGTCCCAGCCACAGGCTAAAACTAAGTCATCTCTTATAACCTTATAACTGGTTAAACCTAAAATCCAGAGAGGTCTTAATAGATCAATGGGAGTTTCCATGGCAAGACATACTTTATCGCGATGATAATGAAATAGTTGACCTTTATCACCAGACTCTTTGATGTATAAAATGCTTCTATCGTTTTTCCACTCTGGTTGAAATATACTGGAACCAATTCCTCCATCAACTTTGTCTTTTAATAGAATACTCCCATCACTTTCAATATCACCTACAAACAATTCGGAAGCTTCCCAAGGCATATATGGAAGATCCCATTGAAGCCATAATAATTTTTTACCATCTTTTGAAACTTTTGGATTTGAGTAAAATGAGCAACCCTCGACTATTTTCTTTATTTCTGAAGGATATTTGATATTTAATAACCCAATATAGTTATCTGGATAATTTTGACTTGCTTTCGAATGGTCCTCAACTATAAAGTATAAATTATCATTGAAGATTTCTATATCACCTATCCTTAGGTTAGAATGTTTTGTAATTTGATGAATCTTTTCATCTTCAATTAAATATATATTTTGATCTGTGTGATTAATAAAAAAAACTCTATCATTATCCACGGCGTATGCAATACCCCCATATTCGTGTACTTTACTTCTGACATTATATTTCTTACCGGTAAGATTTTTGACCTCATTTTGAGAATTAAGCATCATTATTGATTCCTGATTGTTATTGGCTGAGCTAGATTCAATCCAATAAATATTCCGGTTATCATATTTGGGGAAATACTTTTTAGAATTTGTTACTGGGATATCAGAGTCATTAAAAGATCTACTATTTTCCGCTGTACCAAAATTATTTGTTTTTTTTAATATTTCAAATAAATTAATCATTTTTTTTTAATTTTGATTATAATAAGAAAGTAACAAATTAATTTAACATATAATAATAAAAATAAAAAAAAATTATCTAGTTTTTTTGGTTTTAATCCTTATATTTATTGTGTACGTATATATAGGTATTAATACATAATTTTTATCATCTACCGGAGTTTAAATGTTCAGAAAATACGATCAAAACGTCAGAAAAGCTATCAAAAAAGGTGTTTATAATCCAGATGCTGAACACGATGCTTGCGGCATTGGCTTTGTGGCAAATATAAAGAACATAAAGACAAATAATATCGTACAAGATGGTCTATCCATACTTAAAAATTTAACTCACAGAGGAGCTGTAGGAGCTGACCCAAGAGCTGGTGATGGTTGTGGAATATTGACACAAATGCCAGATAAATTTCTAAGAAAAGTTGCAATTGAGAATAACATAGAATTGCCAGCTGAGGGCCACTACGGAGTTGGTAATTTATTTCTTCCAAAAAATTCTACTAAGAGGAATAGTTATTTAAGTAAAATAAGGGAAATAGTAGAAGACGAAAATCTTACTATACTTGGCTTAAGAGATATTCCTGTAAATAATCAAGGATTAGGGTACTCTGTAAAACCATCAGAACCATCCCATATCCAGATATTTATATCTTCCAATAAAAATGACTTAGAGCAAGATGATCTTGAGAGAAAACTCTATGTCCTAAGAAAGAGAATTTATAATATATTTCTTGGTGGTGTAAATAGTCCAATAGAAGATTTTTATATGTGTTCATTATCATCAAGGACATTACTTTACAAAGGATTGTTACTTTCTGACCAACTTTCAGACTACTTTCTTGACCTAAATGATACAGATTTTGAATCAGCACTAGCACTTGTACATCAGAGATTTTCAACAAACACATTCCCAACTTGGAGTTTAGCCCAGCCATTCAGAATGATTTGTCACAATGGAGAAATAAATACACTTAAAGGTAATGTTAATTGGCTAAAAGCCAGATTAGCAACACTCAAATCCGACCTTCTAGGGGATGATCTTAAAAAGATATGGCCTATTGTTGTTGATGGCCAGTCAGACTCAGCAAGCTTTGATAATGTATTAGAATTATTAGTAAATAGTGGCTATTCCATCTCTCATGCAATGATGACTATGATTCCCGAGGCATGGACTGGTAATGATATAATGCCCAAAAATAGGAAAGCATTTTATGAACATCAGGCATCAATGATGGAACCGTGGGATGGTCCTGCAGCAATGGCATTCACTGATGGAAAAGAAATCGGAGCAACACTTGATAGAAATGGGCTTCGACCTGCAAAATACATGATCACGGATGATGATAGAGTAATACTATCATCCGAGATGGGGGTTCTTCCAGTTAAGGAAGAAAATATCGTTAAGAAATGGAGGTTGCAACCAGGGAAAATGCTTCTAATTGATCTTGAAAAAGGAAGAATAATCTCAGATGATGAACTTAAGGAAGAAATGGCAAGCCGTCATCCTTATCAAGAATGGTTGACTGACACTCAAATTATTCTTGAAGATCTTCCAAATGTTAAACATGCAAATACTTTTTCAAGCACGGACATGCTAAGTCTGCAAAAGACATTTGGGTATACTCAAGAGGATATTAAATTTTTACTGTCACCTATGGTAGCAACAGGTCAAGAAGCAATTGGTTCCATGGGAAATGATGTTCCTCTATCATCCTTATCTGATAAATCGAAACTTCTCTTTACATATTTTAAGCAATTATTTGCGCAGGTAACAAATCCACCAGTTGATCCAATAAGAGAAGAATTAGTCATGTCACTTGTCTCTTTCATCGGTCCAAGACCAAATCTACTTGACCCCCATAAAAACGCAACTTTGAAAAGATTAGAGGTTAGACAGCCAATTTTAACCAACGAAGACTTAGAAAAAATAAGATATGTTAGTGAGTTATCTGAAAATCACTTTAATACAGTAACTTTAGACATAACTTTTTCAAACAAGGACACAAAGAACGATCTACAAATTGCTCTCAATAGATTATGTGAAAAAGCAGAAAAGAAAGTTCATGAAGGTCACAACATAATAATACTATCTGATAGATTCACGAATGAATCAAGAATACCAATTCCTTCGCTATTGGCGACTTCTGCAGTTCATCACTATCTTATAAAAAAAGGACTAAGAACATCAGTTGGACTTGTTATAGAAACAGGTGAAGCTAGAGAAGTACATCATTTTTGTACGCTTGCCGGTTACGGGGCAGAAGCTATAAATCCTTATTTAGCTTTTGAGACAATTGAGCAAATAAGAATTTCATTAGATGAAAGTATTACAAAAGACCAATCTCAAGAAAGATTTATTAAAGCAATTGATAAAGGTATCATGAAGGTAATGTCAAAGATGGGTATCTCTGCATACCAATCATATTGTGGGGCTCAGATATTTGATGCTATTGGTTTAGATCAAAAAGTGATTGATGATTATTTTACTGGTACTAACTCAAAAATTGGAGGGGTTTCCATTCAGGAAATTGCAAAAGAGACAATATCTCGTCACAAAGGTGCATATGATAGTCCAGATATTCTTAAAATAACTTTGGATGTTGGCGGAGAATATGCCCAAAGAAACAGGGGCGAAGATCATGCATGGACTTACAGTACTATTAGCTCTTTACAACATGCAGTAAGGGGGAATGCCCAAGAAGAATATGATAAATATGCCCAAGAGATAAATTTGCAAGATAAGAGATTGCTTACTATTAGAGGATTAATGCAAATAGAGAATGCAGAGTATGATAACAGAAAAGAAATTCCCCTTGACGAAGTTGAACCTGCAAAAGAAATTGTTAAAAGATTTGCTACAGGGGCCATGTCCTTCGGATCAATTAGTAGGGAGGCTCATACCAATCTTGCAATTGCGATGAATAGAATTGGGGGTAAATCAAATACAGGTGAAGGTGGAGAAGAAGTTGATCGTTTTGAGCCTATGAAGAATGGAGATTCAATGAGGTCGGCTATAAAGCAAGTAGCATCTGGAAGATTTGGTGTAACAACCGAATATTTAGTCAATTCAGATATGATACAGATTAAAATGGCACAGGGTGCAAAACCCGGTGAGGGTGGTCAACTCCCCGGTCATAAGGTTGATTCAGTAATTGCAAAAGTTAGATATTCCACACCCGGGGTTGGTTTAATTTCGCCTCCACCACATCATGATATTTATTCCATAGAAGATCTGGCTCAACTTATATATGATTTAAAAAATACAAATAAGGAAGCTGATATTAGCGTTAAATTGGTGTCAGAGGTTGGTGTTGGAACAGTTGCTGCGGGTGTAGCAAAAGCGAAAGCAGATCATTTAACAATTTCAGGTTTTGAGGGAGGAACAGGAGCTAGCCCACTAACCTCTATTAAGCATGCTGGATCACCATGGGAAATTGGTATAAGTGAAACACATCAAACGCTAGTTTTGAATAAATTAAGAGATAGAATTGCCGTTCAGGTTGATGGTGGAATCAGAACTGGAAGAGACGTAATCGTCGGAGCACTATTAGGTGCTGAAGAATTTGGTTTTTCGACTGCCCCATTAATAGCTTCAGGATGTATTATGATGAGAAAATGTCACCTAAATACATGCCCTGTGGGTGTTGCAACACAAGACCCCGAGCTTAGAAAGAAATTCAAGGGTACACCTGAAGATGTAGTAAACTACTTCTTTTTTGTAGCCGAAGAAGTCAGAAAATATATGGCATCTATGGGTTTCAAAAATTTCAATGATATGGTTGGGCAGAGCCAGATGCTTAATAAAAAAGACGCAATCGAGCAATGGAAGGCAAAGGGAATAGATTTAAGTAAGATTCTTTACAAGCCCGAACATAATAAAACTGAGAAGTTATTCAATTGCAAAATCCAAGATCATAATCTCTCCGGAGTTCTTGATAATGAGCTTATAAGATTATCTAAAAGTGCGATAGAGAAAAAAGAGAGTGTTTTTATAGAGAAGAATATAAGTAATGTTGATAGAACAACTGGGGCAATGCTATCAAGTGAAATAGCTAAGAAGTATGGCCATGAAGGCTTACCTGAGGATACCATACATATTAAATTTACTGGAACATCTGGTCAAAGCTTTGGTGCATTCGTTTCACATGGTGTAAAAATTGAGTTAGTTGGTGAAGCGAATGATTATGTTGGTAAGGGTTTATCTGGTGGTAAATTGATAGTATATCCACATCCAAAATCGAAGATCATTCCTAACCAAAGCATGATAGTTGGTAATACTGTATTATATGGTGCAATTAGTGGCGAATGCTATTTTAGAGGTAATGCTGGAGAGCGTTTTGCAGTGAGAAATTCTGGTGCAATCGCTGTGGTTGAGGGCACTGGTGATCATGGCTGTGAATATATGACTGGTGGATGTGCTGTTATACTTGGTGAAACTGGAAGGAATTTTGCTGCCGGAATGTCAGGAGGAATTGCTTATGTCCTAGATGAAAATGGTGATTTTAACGAAAGATGTAATTTGGCTATGGTTGAGCTTGAACCAATCTTAGCCGAAGATGATTTGCTGGAAAGACTCCATCATCAGGGAGGTGACCTAGAAACTCATGGAAGAGTAGATGTTTTGGACTCAATGACAAAATTTGATGCGGAGCGTATTTACAAACTAGTTACAAATCATTACAATTATACAAATTCTGATAAGGCAAAACTTATTTTAAATGATTGGGATAATTACCTTACTAAATTTGTTAAGGTTATGCCAGTTGACTATAGAAGAGCTTTAACTGAGATAGAAAATAGAAAATTAGAACTAATTAATTAAGATTATTAGTAAATAGGTGACCAAATGGGAAAAGTTACAGGATTTCTCGAAATTGATAGATACGATAGAAAATATAAACCTGCTTCTGATAGGGTAAGAAATTTCAAAGAATTTGTTATTCCTCTTAGCGAAGAAAAAACAAAAGAGCAAGCAGCCAGATGTATGGACTGCGGTATACCGTTTTGCCATACCGGTTGTCCAGTCAATAATCAAATACCAGACTGGAATGATCTTGTATATAACTCAAATTGGCAAGAAGCGTCTCTAAACCTTCATTCAACGAATAACTTTCCTGAGTTTACTGGAAGAATATGCCCAGCACCATGCGAAGCTTCATGCACATTAAATTTGACCGACGATGCAGTCACAATAAAAACGATAGAATGTGCAATTGTTGACAAAGCTTGGAAGGAGGGTTGGATAAAACCTCAAATTTCTCAAATTAAAACAGGAAAAAATATTGCGATCATCGGTTCTGGTCCTGCTGGCCTTGCAGCAGCACAACAGCTTGCTAGGCAGGGTCACTCTATTGATTTATATGAAAAAAACTCAACAGCAGGCGGTCTTTTAAGATATGGAATTCCGGATTTTAAAATGGAAAAACATTTGATTGATAGACGAGTTGCTCAGATGCAGGAAGAGGGTGTTACTTTTCATTATAATAAAAATATAGGATATGATGTAGATATTAATGATCTATTTCAAGAATATGATGCATTGATTTTAACTGGAGGCTCTGAAAAACCTCGTGACTTACCCATCCCAGGTAGAGAATTAGAAGGTGTGCACTATGCAATGGATTTTTTGCCATCCCAAAACCGAATTAATTCATTAGAAATCTCTGAAGATGAGAGAAAAATTAGTGCAAAGGGTAAAAATGTAGTAGTTATCGGTGGAGGTGATACAGGATCTGACTGCATCGGAACTTCATTCCGACAGGGAGCATTATCTGTTACTCAGCTCGAAATTATGCCAGAGCCGCCAGAGAGCGAGAATAAGGGGCTTACATGGCCTCATTGGCCACTTAAAATGAGAACTTCATCTAGCCAAGCCGAAGGTGCAAAAAGAGATTTCTCAATCCTAACTGAAAGTTTTCTTGGAAACGACGGAAAATTAACAGGATTAAACTGTGTTGAAGTAGATCAATCACTAAAAAAAATAGATAATTCAAATATCCAAATAAAGGCCGACCTTGCTTTACTCGCCATGGGCTTTGTTCACCCAATACATGAAGGTTTATTATCTAATCTGGATATTAAATTAAACCAGAGAGGTAATGTTGATGCTAATGATGTCGACTATAAAACTAATAAGGAAAAAATCTTTGTTGCAGGTGATATGCGAAGAGGTCAGTCGCTTGTTGTGTGGGCAATAAGAGAAGGAAGACAAGTTGCTCATTCAGTAGACAAATATCTAATGGGCAAAACGAAACTACCAAGATAAGAAAGAATTAGAAACATTTCTTGACTTTATTCTAATAGAGAAATATTAGTATGGTAGGTGGTAGAAAAATGAAAGTAAAGAACTCTCTAAAATCTCTGAAAAATAGACATCGCGCCAACAGAGTTGTGCGCAGAAAAGGTCGTTTATATGTCATTAACAAGGTTAATAAGCGTTTTAAAGCAAGACAAGGCTAGATACATTTATCTATGATAAATGAAAAACCACCAAATTCTCTCCCATACCAAACTATTCATCGCCCTAAATCTAATATAATACTATTATGTGACCATTCCAGCTCATATATACCTGTAAAATATTCCAATCTTGGACTTTCCAAGAGTTTACTTAATAAGCACATTGCTTATGATATTGGAGCATACGGTCTTACACATAGTATGGCTAGTTTACTGGGTGCTAATGCTATTTTTTCATATTTTTCACGGTTATTGATTGATCCAAATAGAGGAATAGATGATCCAACATTGATTATGAAATTTGCAGATCAGCATATTATTCCGGGCAATAGAAATATTGATAAGAGTGAATTTAATAAAAGAAAAAGAAATTTTTATGTTCCATACCATAATCAAATCGAAATTATGATCAATAATATAATCCAAAGAGGCTTTGTTCCTGTAATTATATCAATGCACTCTTTTACAAGAATATTTAGAAATAATATTAGGCCATGGGAGGTCTCTATTCTGTGGGATAGAGATAATCGAGTATCAGAACCTTTAATTAATTTGCTAGAGAATGATAATAAATATAAAATTGGCGATAATGAACCCTATATTGGTTATTTAAGAGGTGATACATTGAATAAGCATGCAACCACACAAGGCATACCCCATGCACTGATAGAGGTCAGAAATGATTTAATCAATAATCATAAGAAGCAAAATCAAATCGCATTATATATATCGGAAAAATTACAGAAAGTTCTTGATATTAATAGATCAGAAATAAATAAAATTAAAAAATTTGGAACAAAATCTATATAAAGGAGTAATAAATGAGTATTGATGAGAAGATTGAGTCACAGGTCCTACATAGGCTGATTTCCCATTTGCAAGAAAACACAGAGGTACAAAATATTGATCTGATGGATTTATCTGGTTTTTGTAGAAACTGCATTGCCAAGTGGTATAAAGAGGCATCATTAGAAAATGGTATTACTATTGATTATGAGAAAGCTAAGGAGTTTGTATATGGTATGCCTCATGATGAATGGAAAAAGAAATATCAAAAATAAATATTAGAAAATATAATCAAAATTTATATTTAATTCGTTAAATAATAAAAGGGTATAAATATGTTAGATAATACAAACGCATGTCCACAATGGAATTTGAGGGATTTATATATATCACCAACTTCTGAACAATTTTCTAAGGACTTTAAAACATTAGAAAGTGATGTCGATGATTTCGCAGATACATATAAAGGAAACATATTAGGGCATGATAGCAATTATGATAAACAAGCAAAACGTTTAAAAAATTCTATCAATAAATATGAAGAGCTAATCAATTTAATTGGTAAATTGTCAGCATATTCAACTTTATATCACGTAACTAACACAAGTGATCCAGTCAGAACAAAATTTTATGGAGATACACACACTAAGATTACTGATATATCAAATAAAGTAATTTTTTACGAGCTTGAACTAAATAAATTAGAAGATAATGTTCTTGATGAGTTACTCACTCATGCTGACCTGAGCAAATATAAGTCTTGGTTCAAAAATATAAGAAAATATAAGCCTCATCAGCTTACAGATGAGATTGAAAAAATTTTTCAAGAAAAGAGTATGACTTCGTTTTCTGCGTGGAATCGGCTTTTTGACCAGACGATATCAAATATGAAGGTGAGCCTAGATGGTAGATCAGTTAGTCTTGAAGAAGCTCTCAATCTATTACTATCTGATAAAGAAGAAGAAAGGAAGATAGCCTTCCTAGCAGTTTCATCAAAACTTGAGGAAAATATTCCTCTTTTTACACATATTATGAATACAATATGTCAAGATAAAGCTATTTCTGATAAGTGGAGAAATTATTCAAATTCAGAAGAGTCACGGCATTTAGCAAATAATATAGAGCCCGAAGTAATAAGTGCTTTAGTCAATACAGTCGAAAGTAATTATGAAATTACAAGCCATAGATATTATGCCTTAAAAGCAAAATTATTAAATAAGACATATTTAGAAAGCTGGGATAGGAATGCACCTCTTCCAGATGCAAATACTAAACCTATAGAATGGAGTGAAGCAAAAGAAATAGTTATCGAGGCGTATGAGGAGTTTTCCAAAGATATTGCAGATATTGTAAGGTTATTTTTCGATAATAATTGGATAGATGCAAGAGTAAATGAAGGGAAAGTGAATGGTGCATTTGCGCACCCAGTGACAACAGATACTCATCCGTACATCTTGCTTAATTACCAAGGAAAGCCAAGAGATGTCATGACACTTGCACATGAACTCGGCCATGGAGTTCATCAAGTATTGGCATCTGATTTGGGGCCTCTGTTATCTGATACTCCACTAACCTTAGCCGAGACTGCCAGTGTATTTGGTGAGATGCTCACATATAAGAAGCTAGTTCGGAAAACCTCAAATGATTTAGAAAAGAAAGTTCTCTTAGCTTCGAAGATAGAGGACATGATCAATACAGTAGTGAGGCAGATTTCGTTCTTTAAATTTGAACAATATGTCCACCAGAAAAGAAAGATGGGCGAGCTAACTGCAGAAGATATAAGTAATATCTGGATTGATACGCAATCGGCCAGCCTTGGACCAGCAATCAAGATGCATGAGCAACATAAGTATCTCTGGGCATATATACCTCATTTTATTCATAGTCCATTCTATGTTTATGCATATGCTTTTGGTGATTGCCTTGTTAATTCTCTTTATGCAATTTATGAGGATAATCCAACAAATTTTGTAGATAAATATATTAGTCTCTTATCCTCTGGAGGGGCTAAACATCATAAAGATTTACTTACTCCATTTGGTTTAGATACTTCAAATCCAGATTTCTGGGACTCTGGTCTATCCCTAATATCAAGTATGATTGATGAGCTAGAAAAAATAAGTTAATGGTACAAAATTTTAAAGAGACAAATAACTACCCAAAAAGATTATCAAGATATTCAAGTGTTGGAAAAGAAGTTGGAAAATTCGCAACAAGATTTCTCATAAATACTGTTATTTCAGATAATAAATCAGAGAGGAACGCAGTTGCTCTAAAGAATGCGCTCGGAACTTTAAAGGGACCATTAATGAAAATTGCGCAATTATTATCAACGATACCCGGTGCAATCCCGGAAGAATACAAAGATGAATTATCCAAATTACAAAATATGGCTCCTCCAATGGGGGCAGGTTTTGTAAGAAGACGAATGCAAATGGAACTTGGTAATAATTGGGAAAAAAAATTTATTGAATTTAATTATAAGCCATTTGCTGCAGCATCTCTGGGGCAGGTTCATAAAGCAAGGGATATGAAAAATAGAGAAATTGTTTGTAAGTTACAATATCCAAATATGATTTCTGCCGTTGAAGCTGATTTAAAGCAGTTAGATATTATATTTAAAATTAATAAAAACTTAGACCCTGCCATTGGAACTAATAAAATTAGGGAAGAAATTGCCCAAAGATTACGAGAAGAGCTTGACTATGATAGAGAAGCAAACCACCTAAAATTATTTAGCGAAATTTTAAAAAAGTATGATGATATTAGAATACCAACTGTATTTAAAAATGTGTCAACTGATAAATTATTAGTCATGAGTTACCTATCTGGTAAGCCATTAATGGATTATAAGTCTTCGAGCCAAGAAATTAGAAATAAAATAGCTCATTGTCTTTTTAGAGCATGGTGGGTCCCTTTTGGTCAGTTCGGGGTTATACACGGCGACCCGCACCTGGGGAATTATTCAATAATCGAAGAAGATAATAATGTACTTGGAATAAACCTATTAGATTTTGGATGTGTTAGAAGGTTTCAACCAGTTTTTGTTGAAGGTGTAATTAACTTATACAATGGTCTAAAAAATAATAATCAAGAAATGTTAGTAAACTCTTATGAGTCATGGGGTTTCAAAAATTTAAATAAAGAGTTAATAGATATTCTTAATGTTTGGGCAAACTTTATTTATGGTCCGATTCTAGATAATAGAAGCAGAACAGTAGCTGACGGCATAGAGCCCGAAGTTTATGGAAGAAAAGAAGCCTTTAATGTATACCAATCATTAAAAAAAATTGGTCCTGTTGAAATCCCAAGAGAATTTGTTTTTATGGACAGAGCTGCGATCGGTCTTGGATCAGTTTTTTTACACTTAAATGCAAACTTAAATTTACATAATCTTTTTGAAGATGCCATTGGGGAATTTAACATAGATAAGCTTACCAAGAAACAATCAGAAGTTTTTAAAAAAACAGGTGTCGATTTTGGCTTATAACCAATATTTAGGGCTTGAATTTTTTTATTATTATGTGTAATTTTATTTTGTGAGTATCAAACATGAGCAAAGAAAAAAAAATCATAGAAATGGATTACAAGGAACACAATAAAACATATGATGGTTTTATAAAGTTTACAAAATATACAACAATACTTGTTATTCTAATTTTAGTATTTCTTCTCGCTTTTGTTTATTAAAGAATTACAAAAACAATGCAAATAACAGTATTAACAGAGACTGATCAATCTGAAACGAGAGTTGCTCTAACTCCTGATGTCGTGAAGAAGATCGTTAATCGTGGTATAAATGTATTGATTCAATCTGGTTGTGGTCAAAAATCAAATTACTCTGACTCTCAATACGAAACTGCTGGTGCAAAAGTAACACGTACTATCAATGAATCAGCTTTAAAGTCTGAAATACTAATTACTGTCAAAAGACCGGAAGATAAGATACTCGAAAAACTTAATAAGAATACAATTATAATCGGTCAAATGGATCCTTACGGGTCAAGCTCGGAGCTAAATCGGGTTGCAAAGTATGGACATCAGCTATTTTCGATGGAATTGATGCCAAGGATTACACGTGCACAATCCATGGATGTACTGTCGTCTCAATCAAATCTATCGGGTTATAAGGCAGTAATTGATAGTGTTGCCGAGTATAAAAAAGCAGTACCAATGATGATGACTGCAGCAGGCACAATAGCGCCAGCAAAGATTTTTATTATGGGTGTTGGAGTTGCCGGTTTGCAGGCAATTGCAACCGCCAGACGGCTTGGTGGCATTGTCACAGCAACAGATGTTAGACCAGCTACAAAAGAGCAAGTCGTATCTCTAGGTGCTAAATTTATCGCTGTAGAAGACGAGGAATTTAAGGCTGCAGAAACTTCAGCTGGCTACGCAAAAGAAATGTCAAAAGAATATCAGCAAAAGCAAGAAGAGTTATTATCAGAACATATTAAAAACCAGGATATAGTTATTACGACAGCTCTAATTCCAGGACGTAAAGCTCCAATTCTTGTTACAAAAAAAATGGTTGAGTCTATGAAAGATGGTTCTGTAATTGTTGATTTAGCGACTGAAAGAGGGGGGAATGTAGAAATGTCCCAAGTTGGAAAGAAGACTCTTCATGAGGGCATTACCATTCTCGGTTACGAAAATTTTGCGAGACGTTTGCCAACCGATGCATCAAATCTATATGCTCAGAACATTATGAAATTTTTAGATGAAATAATTGATGTTGATAACCAGCAGCTATCAATAAACTATGAAGATGAAATTATTAGTGGAATATTGATAATCAAAGATGGTGTCCTAGTGCATCCAATGTATAAATAACTGAAGGGTAATCAATATGGCAAAAGATAGTAATATTATTCTAGAAGCAACAGATTTAGCTCAAAATATTGGCTTAATGGGAACTGTTGACCCTCTAATGTATAAATTCGCAATATTTATACTTGCAATATTTATTGGTTACTATGTTATTTGGAGTGTTACACCAGCATTGCATACTCCCCTCATGTCTGTAACAAATGCCATATCATCTGTCATAATTGTTGGAGCTTTATTGGCAATTGGAACAGAATTTATTGATGGTCAAACAAATATCAGTAACTTTTATATTGCAAAAGGGCTTGGATTTTTTGCATTGATTCTTGCATCTATCAATATTTTTGGAGGCTTCTATGTTACTTATAGAATGCTAGCCATGTATAAAAAGAAAGTTAAATAAAGTGTCAGCAAATCTTATTGCATTCTTATATCTCGTTTCAGGTATTTTTTTTATATTAGCATTGCGTGGATTATCAAACCCCGAAACTGCTAGAAAAGGAAACTACTATGGCATAGCAGGTATGATAATTGCGGCTATTACAACACTATTTATATCTCCACCAAATCAAAATTTAGATATAATATTACTTGTTGTTGGTATAGGAATTGGTGGTTCGATTGGTTTAACTATAGCAAGGAAAATTGCTATGACAGCTATGCCCCAGCTGGTTGCAGCGTTCCATTCACTTGTTGGACTGGCAGCTGTTTTAGTCGCCTCTGCGGCTTTATATGTTCCATCATCAATGGGTATTGGTTCAGTTGGTAATATTCATCTCGCAAGCCTAATTGAAATGGGAATCGGTGTTATAATAGGAGCAATTACCTTTTCAGGATCAATCATTGCTTTCTTGAAATTACAGGGAATAATGTCTGGCTCTCCAATTACTTTTCCGAAGCAGCACCTCTTTAACCTACTTTTAGCTATTTTAATCTTGGTTCTTCTGGTTATATTTGCAATAACTCAATCGTACACAGTATTTTGGTTAATTGTTCTTCTATCATTCACAATTGGGTTTTTAATTATAATACCAATAGGTGGTGCAGATATGCCCGTTGTTGTATCAATGCTAAACTCATATTCAGGATGGGCCGCAGCAGGTATAGGATTCACATTGGGGAATATAGCTTTAATCATCACAGGAGCCTTGGTAGGATCTTCAGGAGCCATATTATCATATATAATGTGCAAGGGTATGAACAGGTCATTCTTTAATGTAATTCTTGGGGGCTTTGGTGGAGACTCAAATACTGCATCTCAAGATGTTTCAGATAATAGACCTGTAAAAAAAGGCTCAGCAGATGATGCGGCTTTCATTATGAAAAATGCAGGATCTGTTATCATAGTTCCAGGCTATGGAATGGCAGTAGCGCAAGCGCAACACGCATTGAAAGAGATGGTAGATAATCTCAAAGAAGCCGGTGTTAATGTGTCTTATGCAATACATCCTGTTGCAGGAAGAATGCCAGGACATATGAATGTTTTACTTGCTGAAGCTCAAGTGCCTTATGATGAAGTATTTGAGTTGGAGGATATCAACTCGCAATTTAGCCAAGCAGATGTTGCGTTTGTAATTGGTGCTAATGATGTTACAAACCCTGCGGCTAAGACTGATAAAACAAGCCCGATTTACGGAATGCCAATATTAGATGTTGAAAAATCTGGTACAATCTTATTTTTGAAAAGATCACTTGCATCAGGCTACGCTGGCGTGGAAAATGAACTGTTCTTCAGAGATAATACAATGATGTTATTTGGTGATGCAAAGAAAATGGTTGAAGATATAGTTAAGGCTTTTTAATTCTTTTTATCTTAATCAATTCTTTTTTTGCTTTTGTATTGTTTTTTTCTTTTTTTAAGATGTCCTGATAGTCTATTATAGCGTCTTCAATATTGCCAAGTTTTCTATGTACTTCAGCCCTCATAAAAATAGCATTATTTAGGTTCGGATCAATATATAATACTTGGTTCAGATCATCTAGTGCATTATGTAATCTAGATAATTCATTATATGAAATCGCTCTATAATATAGTGATGAAGTATTATTAGCCTTTAAAGAGATTGCAAGGTCGAAATCCTGAATTGCATCATAGTGTAAGTTATATCTCTGATAGATCTTACCTCTTAATTCATATGCTAAGAAGTTAGTATTGTTAAAATTAATTGAAGAATTTAAATTTGTTAGTGCTAACTTATATTCTTCTAACATAATGAAGTATGAAGCTTTATTAAGATATGCAGCAGAAAATCTGGGTTCAATATTAAGTGAGACATTGTAATCAAGGAGCGCCTTATCATAATTACCAAGTAAAAAATTTGATTGGCCTCTTGAATTATATGCCTGGTATGAGCTTGGGTCATGATCTATAGCAATAGTAAAATTATTAATTGCATTTCCAAAATCTTGATTTTTGAAATACTGGTTTCCTAATAAAATATACAATTCAGGATCATTAGGATCTGCTTTAATCGCGGAATTAATAGATAAAATATTATTATCAATTGAATTTATTTTTGAAAAGTTAGATTTACTTGTATCTGTCCCTATAACAATGCTATCGGAAGTTACACAAGAACTTAGTAATAATACTAAAAGGAGAACATATTTATTCAGTTTGATTTTTACTTTATAATAGAAGTTTAGTAAGGTACTCAATTGACACCTCATAATTAAAAAAACTACTATATGATAATGTTATTTATATTAATATCTGTTTAAAAAATACTGGAACCATCACGAAGCAATTTTTTTCTTGCTAGTTTTCTTCCTCTTCGGATAGCCTCTGCTTTTTCTCTTGCTCGTTTCTCAGATGGTTTTTCGTAATGATTCCGAAGCTTCATTTCTCTAAATATACCTTCTCTCTGCATCTTTTTCTTTAGAGCTTTTAGAGCTTGGTCAACATTATTGTCTCTTACAGTAACTTGCAAAATCATCTCCTAGTATAGATTTCTATATTAATTCCATTACTTATAGGCTCATTATATTGCCTTGTAAACATAAAATGCCTTATAATAGTACTAATTTCTACTAATAAAATTTACATGACCCATTTTTCGTCCTTTTCGAGGTTCATCTTTGCCATATATGTAAATTTTCTTATTTTCTGTACTTTTTATGTTACTCCAATGATATATATCATCTCCAATAATATTATACATTTCTGTTATAAATATTAATTGTGGTTCAGAGATCTCCGTGCCTATAATTGCTTTTATATGCTGCGTAAACTGTGAAACATCTGCGCCATCCAACGTCCAGTGACCAGAATTATGAACTCTTGGTGCAATTTCATTAACAATCAATTCTTCTTGATTTGTTTGTTGATTAATTCGTACAAAAAATTCAATAGATAATATCCCAATATATTCTAGTTGTGATATCATTTTTGACGATATTTTCTTAAGTTCCATATCAAGCTTTTCATTAATAAGTGCTGGTGCAAAGGATCTATCCAAAATATGATTTTTATGAATATTTTCTGATGGATTATAGCTGTATACATTTCCGTGAACATCTCTTGCCGATATAGTGGACACTTCTTTTGTATATTCGATAAATTCTTCTATCAAGCATGGATAATTTTTAAAGCTTATGAAAGCACTCTTTGCCTCTTCATAAGAGCTAATAATTTTTTGTCCTTTCCCATCATAACCAAACTTTCTTATTTTCAGCACACTTTTTTTATCAAAATTCCATCTGCTCAGATCTTCCAAAGACTCTACATTCATATAACTATTAGTGTTTATTTTATTCTCAATAAAAAAATTTTTTTCGAGGAGCCGATCTTGACTAATTCTTATAGCATGAGGCGGGGGATAAATTGGTTTAAGCTTTGATATATATTCAATAGTCGATAAGGGTATATTTTCAAATTCAATTGTGACGAGATCAACATTATTAATAAATTCATCTATATTTTTTTGATCTTCAAATTTGCCAATTGTTTGATAAGTAGAATTTTTAAAAGCCGGTGAGTTTTTATCAGGGCTATATATATGAGTATTATAACCGAGTTCTATTGCTGCATTAGACAGCATCTGCCCCAACTGTCCACCTCCTAAAATACCAATAGTTTGCTTATTTTTCTTGATCATTTTGGAATTTTATCAACAGAACTCGTTTGTTTATTTTTCCAATCAACAAGCGACTTATGTAGTGTTGGATCATTCAAGGATAGGATTGATATAGCAAGTAATGCAGCATTGATTGAGCCTGCTTTACCAACCGCTAACGTCCCAACTGGAATACCTTTGGGCATTTGTACGATTGAAAGTAAGCTATCCAGTCCATTTGAGAAATTAGACTCTATTGGCACTCCCAGCACAGGGAGTGTTGTTAAAGAGGCAACCATTCCTGGAAGATGAGCTGAGCCACCTGCACCAGCAATAATCACAGAGTAGCTATTTTGTTTTGCATTCTTAGCGAATTCATACAACCTTTCAGGTGTTCTATGAGCAGAAATTATTAATTTATCATATTTAATTTCGAAATCATCTAACAGATCAGCTGCAAATTGCATCGTTTTCCAATCTGATTGAGAGCCCATTATAATAGCAATTTTATTCATATGAAATAAACCTTATGATATAGAAATCATATTTGATATTCCGTCAATTATTAGTTTTATACTTACTAAAAATAGCAGAATATAAATTATTTCATAGAATATTTTTGTTGGAAGTTTTCGAACAATCCAAATTCCTACGAACGCAAATATAAGAGATATAGGAAATAAAATAGTTGAAGTTATCAATGTACTTTTATTCATTTCACCTAGCATCATGAACGGTAAGATTTTTAGGAGATTATTCATCCAAAAAAATATCATAAAAGTACCCGCATAAGTTCTTTGCTCTAAACGAAGCGGAAGTAAGTACATCTGGTAGGGTGGCGCGCCTGTCAAAGTAACAAAACTTGTAAATCCTGTAATCCCTCCCCAAATTGTTCCTCTTGTAAGACTATGACCCTGCGATTTGGTTTCATTTTTAGAAGTCCAATAAGATACAGTAAAGGATATAGCAATAAATCCAATTATTATCCTGACCAAATTTGTGTTAATTTGTGAAACTAGTATTGCACCTATTACGATTCCAATTATCGAAGCCGGAATCGTAATCAAGAGCGTCTTTTTATCGTATGTCTTTCGGTATGTCCAGACTGCAACAATATCTAGTATCAGTAAAATTGGCATTAATACTGCTGCAGCTTGTAAGGGAGAAGCAACTATTGCCATAAGAGGAACTGCCAATGCACCTATTCCTGTTAGCCCACCCTTTGATAGCCCTATAAGTATTACAGAAGGTATTGCCATAGTATAGAACAATGGATCTAGTATCATTAATCTACTTTTCAATAAAGTTAATTATAAAATAAGATTTAGTTACAACCTTACTTTTTGTGTTCAATTATCAATCGACTGGAGAGTCTTATTTTCTTTTTGAGATATTTTCTCTTGTCTTTTTGAAGCTTTCAAGACTATTCTGTCTAGTTCTATTTGAGAGCATAAACCAAGTACAACTGGGTCTTGCGGCTGTATATTTCCAATATTCCAATGACTTCTAGAACGTATTGAGTCAATTGTCGTCTTTGTAGTTCCAACTAGTTTAATGACTTCGCTGTCTCTCAGTTCTGGATGATTTCTAACTAACCATGCAATTGCAGAGGGTCTATCCTGCCTTCTTGATAGAGGGGTATATTTCTTTTGTTTCTTTGTCTTAATTTCTGGAAGATTAATTGGGCTTATATTTAATTTTAGTTCATGATTAACATCTAACTCAGCACTTTCAAGTTCAATTCTTGTAAGTTCACCAGACATTATTGGGTCCATTCCCCTTATTCCTTGGGCCACATCACCATCAGCAATACCTTTTACCTCAAGAGGATGAATATTACAGAAGTTTGCTATTTGATCGAATGTTAGTGCTGTATTTTCAACAAGCCAAACTGCTGTAGCCTTCGGCATTAGTGGTGTTTGTGCCATAATTTAACTCCATTAGATCTACATATTATTAATTATTATACTAATATTCTTTTTATTGCTATAGGTTTCAATATTTTTCTTATCAGACGAGCACGATTTTTCCAAAATGTTTACCACTCTTCATTAATTCATGGGCTAAATAAGCATCTTCTAGTTTAAATGTTTTAAATATAACTGGAAATAATTTCCCACTCTCGATTATTGGCATAATATTTTTTTTTAAATCATTAGCAATTGCTGATTTATAACTCAGATTTTTTGGCCTTAAAACTGAACCTGAGTGCATTAGACTCTTTCTCATGATTTGCGAAAGATCAATCTCAACATTATTTCCCTTAATATAAGCGATTTGGATTATTCTTGCGAACATACTTGCAATGAGAAAATTTCTATTTGTATAGTCGCCGCCAACAATATCCAGAATGATATCAACGTTTCTGAAATTAGATTTTTCTATGATATCAACAAAGTCATCCTTGTTGTAGTTAATTACCATATCTGCACCAATTTTATAGCATTTATCTTCTTTATTTTTATCACTTGTTGTTGTAATTACAGTTGCGCCGAATTCCTTAGACATTTGAATTGCAGTTGTCCCAATTCCACTTGAACCACCATGGATAAGTATTTTTTCATTTTCTTTTAATTTACCTATTCTAAAAACATTATTCCATACTGTAAAATATGTTTCAGGTATTGCAGCAGCCTCGATGAAGCTAATATTTTCAGGTATTGGTATTGTCAAATTTTGATTTGCAACACAAAATTCGGCATAACCTCCTCCACCTAATAATGCCATTACCTTGTCACCTAGTTTAAAATTTTTGACATTACAGCCAATTTCTACAACTATTCCTGAAACTTCCAAACCTGGATGAGATGGAGATCCTTTTGGTGGTGGGTGGAGACCAAACCTTTGCAATATATCAGGGCGATTAACTCCACTTGCCTTAATATCTATTAAAATTTCGTCATCATCTGGAGATGGGATGTCTTTCTGAGTTAGAATAAGCTCATTATTTCTACCATGATTAATGATGTCTATAACTTGCATAGTTTTTACTGACTGTTTCAAATAATGGAAATAATAAAAGTTATTTACTAATTAAGCCTTCGAATCTTTTATTGAATTTGCTAACTCTTCCACCCCTATCAAGAAGCTGCTGAGAACCTCCTGTCCATGCAGGATGGCTTGTAGGATCAATATCAAGAGTTAAAGTATCACCTTCAGAGCCATATGTAGAAAATGTCTCATATTTGGTACCATTAGTCATTACAACTTGGATTTTATGATAATTTGGGTGACCTTCTTTTTTCATTTCAGCGCCTTTGTATTAATAGACCATTTTTATACATTATTATGATATTAATCTCAACCCTTAAATTCTAAGCGAGTAAATTACTAACTTTCTGTGAGTTTTATCTCTATTCTTCTATTTTTTTTGTAAGCTTCTTCACTCTTTCCGGTATCAAGTGGCATAAATTCACCTCTTCCAGTTGCTGCAAGTCTTTTTGCTGGTATACCAGTTCTTGTGAGAAACTCGACAACTGAAATTGCACGTGCAGCTGAAAGCTCCCAGTTTGATTGGAAACGGGAGTTTCTAATCGGAATTGTGTCTGTGTGACCGTCTATCCTTAGTATCCAATTAATTTCAGTGGGGATTTGATCAATCAAATCTTGTATTGCAACTGATAGTTTTGCAAGCTGCCTCTGCCCTTCAATGCCAATATTTGCCTCACCGCTTTCAAACAACACTTCTGATTGAAATACAAATCTATCACCTATTATTTTGATATCGTCTCGACTTCCAATAACCTCCTTTAATTTTCCAAAAAATTCAGATCGATATTCTGATAACTCCTTAACTCTTTGTGCAAGGGCTGTATTTAATCGACTTCCCAAATCTGCAATCCTTGCCTTTTGCTCAAGATCTCTTTTTTCTGACTCATCTAAGAGTTTTGAAATGGATGCAAGTTGTTTTTTTAATTCATCAAGCTGAAGATTTAAAATTTTCACTTGATCTTGTTGTTTTATATTTTCATTTGCTGTTGATGTCAGACCAGACCTAAGTATTTGTTCTTTTCTGCGCAGATCAAGGATTATTTGTTGCTGTTCTTCTGACTCAGCTCTCAAATCTATTATAGTTTGATTATTTTGATTATTTATTTTTTCAAGAGAATTAATACTTTCAATATTGAACAAATTATCTTGATTATTTTCGGACTCAATATTTCTCAGGTCAAGAATTGTAAGTTCATTCTGTGAGAGGTTATCTTTTAACTCCAGAGTTTCATCCTCAAGAACAACAATTTTTTCATTTTTATTATCTATCAAAACTTTCTTTGTATTAATTTCTATATTTTTTATATTTAATATTTTTTTAATTCTATTATTTTCTGCTATGAGCTTGATCATTTCAGCTCTTTTTTTTGCGAGCTCATCTCTTTTTTGATCATATATTTCTTCTGACTCAACTACCTTATTTTGCAGTATATCGACTTCCTCTTGTAGCAATATAATGTTATCTTGAGCTTCTGAAAATTCTATATTTTTATTATCAATTTCATCTCTTAAAATAACAATATCACTCTTCGCTGTTTCAAGCTCACCCATTATAGTTCGATTTAGTAGACTTATATTATTTACTTCGGTTTCCAATGTTTGAACATTAAATGTTAGATCTTGATTTTTAGCTTCTTCAAGAGCGAGTATATTTGTCAGTTCCATTAGTTGATTTGTTAAATCCGCAAGGGTATTATCTTTATCTGTAAGTTCTGTATTAAGATCTTGTAGCTCGTCATCTTTACTGGATATTTCGGTTGATAAATAAAATTGTGAGAGAATAAAAACAGTGAGTATAAAAATTATAACCAGCAATAAAGTTGCCATAACATCTACAAAACCAGGCCAATAATTAGCTGAATTTGTATTATTGTTTCCGCGGCTATTTCTTGGCATTATTTATCTCAATTCTTTGAGTTAAATTTTTTAATTATTATTATTATTATTTTTAATTTCTTCGATAAGTTTATTTTGCACTTTAATTTGTTCGTATAGTGACTTTTGCTGGTCTTCCATTACTTTCATAAGCTTATCTGTTTTGTCAGGTGAAGCACTTTTTGAATTATTTTTTATTGTACTACTTAAATCCAGTAGTATATTACTCATATCTTTTATATTTTTATTAAGATAAAAATTTATTTTATTATCGGTTCTATCGTCATTAATTTCAGTAACCGTAGATAACCATTCTTCTAATTCATTATAAAATCTATTTTGAGCTTGATTATATATTAAATCAAAAAAACCGAGGATTAACGATCCAGATAATCCAAATAGTGATGATGAGAAAGCAATGGCCATTCCCGATAGTGGGGACTCCAATCCTGATTTTAGTTCCTCAAACATTTCACCTGCCTCACCTGAGCCAATTGACAGTGAACCAATTGTTTGGCCAATGGAGTCAACTGTTAAAAGAAGCCCCCAAAAAGTACCTAATAATCCTAAAAATATTAATAATCCAATCATATATCTTGAATATTCTCTCGCCTCATCAAACCTGAAAGATATTGAATCAAGGATGGACCTCATTGAGGTTGCGGATAGAGTTATCTCATATTTATGATCAAGCATCATAGTTGCCATAGGAGCCAAGAGTGATGGAGGTGCTCCAATATCGGCATGATAATCACCATTTTGAAAATTATTTACCCACCTGACTTCACGAAACAACCTAATAGTCAAAAGCATTATATAGACTATCCCAAAGATTAAAACAAAAGTAATTATGCTATTTATTATTGGGTTTGCAAGAAACGCTTTAATAAGATTTTCTTGTATAATAAATATGAATAATCCAATTATTATTGAGAAAAGAAACATTCTAAAAAGATATATTCTGGGATGCGTGAAGTTCTTGGTAATTGGAGTGTCTGTCATAAATATTTGTCCACTAATTTTATGATTTAGATTAGTATACTGGATAAATTGTCGTATATTTTTTCATTTGATACAATAAAATAATTTGGTTTGGCAACTTCAGGGTTTTTAAGGTAATTATATTTGCCTGCCGCTTCTTTTAATATTAATAACGAAGCATCTATTTCGTGTGGTTGAATAAGCCTATTTATAAACACATTCAGCTTACCGGATCCAACCATACAGATGCTGAGAGAGATTGCACCAAATGATCTAATACCAGTTGAGGCCGCTAATAATTTATTCAAATTATTATTATTAAAGTTTTCGTAAAATTCATAGACATTATCAATGCCAAAGAGGCAATATTCTATCTTTTGTTCACTTGAAACTTGCATTTTAATATTATTGTGAGTCGCACCAATTCCATTCTCACCTATGAATATGTCATCAGTAATTGGATTGTAAACGATACTATTCTCTATAACACCATTTCTCTTATGGGCAATACTAATGCAAAAGAGTGGAATAGTTCGTTTGTAGTTCAACTCGCCATCCAAAGCATTTATGATAAAACAATTATCACTATCATCAATATCTTTTTGGATTATTTTTTGCTCACCATTAATAGAAAAAAATTCATAATTTTGATTAGAATATTTTTCCATTAGCTCTTCTAAGATCAATGACTCTACACGTTTTTTACTTTTTTGAACAAAATCATGAACTGATCTATTAGTATTTTGGAGGTTCTGAAGTTCACCAAAATCTCTGATATATACTCGCGCAACATTTCTAACTAACGTAAATAGTATATTTGTATTAGGTGAACGCCTCATTTTATTTATTCAGCACGTTTAATATAAGATAACTCATTTGTATCAACGATTATTTCCTCACCATTGTTTATGAATGGAGGAACCATCACTCTCATATCATTTTCTAAGATAGCTGGTTTAGAGGACGATGCCGCAGTTTGACCTTTGATAGCAGGTTCAGTATCAATTACTCTTAAAGTTACTGTTTCAGGAAATATAACTCCAACTGGTTTTCCCTCATATAATTCAATTTGAACTACCATACCCTCTTTTAGAAGTAATCTTTTTTCTTCAATTAATTTTTGTTCCAAGCTTATTTGCTCAAATGTTTGATTATTCATAAATATTAATTCACTATCATTTGAGTATAGATACTGAAAATCTTCTGTATCTATACGCGCTTTTTCGACTATTTCATCAGCTCGAAATCTCTCATTTAATTTAGTTGTATCTATGACAGATTTTAATTCTACCTGATTAAAAGCTCCACCTTTACCCGGTTTTACTGCCTGTGCTTTAGTAACAACCCAAAGGGATCCCTTGTGTTCGAGAATATTTCCAATCCTTATTTGATTACCATTTATTTTCATGTATTCACCATATCAAATCTTTACTCAAACAACTTATATAAAATTTACATAAAATAGAAATAGTTTTATTTCATAAATTCCGGAAGTCGTAAATAGGTTATACTATTTTTATTCACTCTGGGCCGAAAATTTGAATAGTTTTCGACAGCGATTTCTTTTTTTTCAGGAGAAACTACATTCATATTCATATCGAGTTCTATATCTGAAACTCCAAGTTGTTTTGCTAGGAGATAATATTCATAGGCTTTCACATCATCTTTTGAAACGCCTTCCCCATAAAAATACATACTTGATAGCTTTTGCAACGCAGGGGGATAAGCTTTTTGAGCAGATCTTTCGAGCCAGAGTAAAGCCGTCTCCTCATCTTTTTTTACCCCAATTTCATTTAGTATCATTATTGCATAATCATGCTCAGCCTCTGTGTAGCCTTCATCTGCAAATTCAAACATCATTCTTGCTGCTTTATTATTATCGATTTTCGTTCCAATACCATTTAGGTAATAATCTATAAGCTCAAATTTAGCTAGAATTAGATCCATGCTACTTGCTTCTTTTATATATTCAAATGCTCTATTTTGATCGGCAATTATACCCCAACCATATCGGTGGAATCGAGAAATATAAAATTTTGAATAGGAAGAAAGAAAATCATTATCACTGTTCTCAATTTGATAGAATAGTTCCAGAGATTTATTTTGATCAGGAGTAAGATGGTGCAGAACTTCAGCCATTTGAAACATTGAAAAAATATTTCCCTCATCAGATGATATAGTATACCACTCAATCGCAGAGTCTATATCATTGAGGCTCAGATATTTCTGTGCAATCCAAAAAGACCATTTATTGTTTTCTGAATTCTTATAGAGCTCTTTTGCATCCTCAATATTATTGTCTATAAGGAGTGTTCTAAATTGATCATCATCAATGCTAGCAGAAGCTAAGCTATGATTTTGTAGACAGAATAATGCTATAATAATTAATACTTTTATAGATTTAAACATAATTATTATTTCTTATTTTTTATTGATCAAGTTCAATTGACCATTGACCAATGGATGCCAATCCATTCATATGTGCTCTATGCGCAAATGCATTTTGTGCATCTTTAATGTTTTCATCTTTTCCACTCCAAGCAATTAGGGCGCTTTGCTGTAGCGCACGACCATATGAGAAGGTTAGAGTATGATTTATTTTTTTTAGGCTATTCATAATAGAAAGGTGCTCTGTAGCTTGCAAATCAGTCTGTCCTCCTGATAGAAAACATATACCAGCAACTGAGGTCGGAACATTCTGTTCCAAACAATCTAGTGTCTGTTTTGCCACTTCCATTGGCGTCGCTTTCTCATCACAGTTTTTACCTTGAATCACCATATTAGGTTTTAAAATTATCCCATCTAGATCAACTCTTGCAGAAGAGAGCTCTTCAAAAACACTTTGCAATATTTTCGATGTTACTAACTTGCATTCGTCAATATTATGCTTTGCGTTTTCTCCATCCATTAAAACTTCTGGTTCAACAATGGGAACCAGTCCGCTCTCTTGGCACAAGGCCGAATAGCGAGCAAGAGCTTGACTATTTGTACTTATCGCATAATCTGAAGGGGTATCCTCAGTTATGTTTATTACAGCTCTCCATTTCGCAAATGAGGCACCAATAGAATAATATTCATCTAGCCTTTCTCTCAAGCCATCAAGACCTTCAGTGATTGTTTCATTACCGAATTTTGCAAGTTTTTTCACACCCGTATCAACTTTGATACCAATCAAGGTATCTGTTTCCCTTAAAAGATCTGTTATACTTCTTCCATCTCTACATTTTTGTTTTATTGTTTCATCATATAGTATCACGCCTGAAATATTCTTTTCCATTGCTTCTTTTGTGCTAAATAGCATTTCACGATAATCTCTTCGAGTTTCTGCATTACTTTCTGTATCTATTTGATCAAATCTTTTTTTTATAGTTGCTGTGCTCTCATCGGCAGCTAGTATCCCTTTTCCGTCAATTACTAGCTTCTTTGCTATATTTTGAATATTATCTATCATGACTTAACCTTTTATTATTTATCGAGTATGGCGCTTACACCAGGAAGAGTCTTTCCTTCTAGCCACTCCAAAAAGGCTCCACCTGCAGTTGAAACATGGGTAAAATCTTTTACACATTTTGATAAATTAATACCGTAAATGGTATCGCCACCACCTGCAACTACCTTAATATTTTTTTGCTTGCAATTTCTCGCAAGCTCTTTTGCTACAGTAATTGTAGCTTGATCAAATGGCTTGTATTCTATAGCACCAAGTGGACCATTCCAGATTACTGTTTCTGCTTTTTTTAATTCACCTAAAATAATTTTAATAGATTCTGCTCCAAGGTCAAGAATCATATCATCTGTTTCAATATCCTCAATATTTTTATTTTTGGCAACTGCATTCATTGATAAAGACTTTGCCACTTTCCCATCTACAGGAATTATCAAATTAACGTTCTTTTCTTTGGCATCATTGATAATATCTTGGGCGATATCGATACACTGACTTTCAAATAGGGATGCACCAATACTAATACCTTTAGCAAGGAGAAATGTGTTAGCCATTGCACCACCAATTATCATTGTATCAACTTTTTTATTTAGATTCTTTAGAATATCAATTTTTGTAAGTATCTTGGAGCCTCCAATTATTGCAAGTAAGGGTTTTTTAGGGGTACTAAGTGAGTTCTGAAGAGATTCGATTTCCTTTGACATACACAAACCAAAATAACTTGGTAAAAATTTTGGTATTCCACACAAAGATGAATGGGCTCTATGTGATACTGAAAAAGCATCATTAATATATATATCTGCCATTTTACTTAATTCTTTAGCAAAATTTAGTTCATTTTTTTCTTCTTCTTCATGAAATCTAATATTCTCGAGCATAAAGATTTTTTTTGGATTATTTTTTACCCTTTGGCCAATTTTATCGATAAACTCGATGGGCTTCTTGAGAATTTTTTCAACTTCAATAGCGATAGGAGCCATAGATAATTTTGTATCAATTTTCCCATTTGGCCTGCCTCTGTGAGTTACAATCAAAATTGTTGCTTTTTTTTCAATTAGGGCTTTTATTGTCGGGATAGATTCATTGATTCGGGTGAAGTCTACTATCTTATTATTCTGAGTCGGGACATTAAAATCAGTTCTTAATAAAACAACCTTATTACTAAGGTCTTGATCCATAAAGTTCCTGATCTTTGTCATAAAACAGGTCCTTGACTATAATAACTTTCCAATGTGC
>CENP01032716.1_pt1 | contig 40066 bp, 34 predicted proteins | sample 361281 | NCBI WGS metagenome assembly CENP01 (sample SAMEA2591122, study PRJEB7988) | marine metagenome | biome: marine biome (ENVO:00000447); feature: deep chlorophyll maximum layer (ENVO:xxxxxxxx); material: saline water (ENVO:00002010), including plankton (ENVO:xxxxxxxx) | depth 70 m
TTGACTTTTTAATAGCATCCGCAAGATCTATAGTAGTATTTATAGTGTTACTTTTTTTAATTGATTTAGCGATTCTTCTGGATCTTCTTTCTTCTCCAAATTCATAAATAATGTTTGCCAATTCTTCTTGATTCAGTCTATTTATAAGCTCAGAAGCTGTTTCACCCTCTGTTTGGTCAAATCTCATATCTACCCTGCTATTTTTTTGAAAAGAGAAGCCTCGATCCTCTAAATCTAGTTGCATGGATGATAAGCCAAGGTCAAGTAGGATTCCATCAACTCCAGTAATATTATTTTTCTTCATAATATTTGGTATTTTATGATACGAACTGTGATGAAGGTTGATTTGCTCTTTAAACGAAATAAGTCTTTGATAGGAAAGTTCCAAGGCCTCAATATCACGATCCAGTCCAATCACTTTTCCGTTTGGTGAAAGCTTTGAAAGGATCTCAAAGGTGTGGCCACCTGCTCCAATTGTTCCATCAATATAAATACCATCTTTTTTTAGATTCAGTAATTTTAAAACTTCTGTAGTCATAACAGGGGCGTGGTGTTGTAAATATCCCTGCATATCTGACATATAGATTAGAGAATGATTTTATCTGAAAGTTCATCAAATTGATTAGAATCTATCTTATTAAAATTATTATCAATTTTTGAAAGATGGGATGGATCCCAAATTTCGATCTTATTCACCATGCCTATTATTAAGGCATTTTTTTTAATGTTTGAAAATTTTATTATGTTTTGATTCAAAGCTATTCTGCCTTGCTTGTCAAGCTTTGATATTGAAGCATGACGAACAGTGTTTCTTATAAATGATCTATTCACGCTTGAAAGAGATGAGAGCTTCCTGAGTTCATCCTCAATTGACTTCCATATAACAAGCGGGTATATCCATGCACATTTATCCATTCCTCTTGTAACAACTAGAGACCCTTTATTGTCCTTGCTTAAAGAATTTCGGAATTTTGATGGAATATTGATTCTACTTTTTGCATCTAGCGTATAACTATATTCACCAATAAATGTGTTTTTGTTTAATGTCATGTTAAAATAAAGGGATATTAACCCACTATTACCCACAATATATTGTATATAACCCACATTTGTCAATGATTATTACAAACTTTTGTTAATCCAGAAATGGATTAACAAAAGTTTGTAAGTGATGGTATTGTTTTACTTCTTGGGGGAGAACTTTTGAACTATAACAGTTTTTTTAGGTACTGAAATCAAAACTCGAATTGGATAAATATCTGATTTTAAAATACTTATAGTGCTACCGTTCAAGTTAAGGTTTAATCCAAGAGTTTGATTAAATTTAATATTTATTGCACTATTAAAGCGATGTAGATGATTGTCGCCTGCAGGCAAAACTTGTTCAGAGCTTAATAGGTCATCGGTTTTAATTTCATACCAAAGCCTTTGATCGGTAGTAAGGTTAATAGAGTATGGAGCTGAAGTCTTTAAGGCTTGCTTGGTTTCAGAGATTTTAATATATCCTTCATCTAGCATTTGATCGCTTATGGGGCCCTCTTCTTCAAATTCGCTTTCATATGAAGTTTTAGTGTTAAAATCTTCGGTATCTCTATTGATTGATAATATTATGTAAAGAGCAAAGAGCAGGGTTGCAATTACAAAAATACTCTTAATGATATCTGAACGAATAGATATCGACGGCCTTTTAGATATCTGATTCTTTTTGATCTTTGCATCAGGTGTTGATTTTTTTTCTTCAATTTTGAACTTAACAGCTGATTTGTTACTCTTTTTTTTGGGCAGGGTTTTATTGCCTAAGTAAACATCTAGATCATTTAATACATCTTCAGGATCAACACCAATTTCAACTGCATATGCCCTTATAAAAAGCCGGACATATGTATATGGCAGTTGATCAAATTTCCCTTTTTCAATTGCATGAAGAGCTGAAAGGCTAATTTTTGTCCTTTCGTGGATTTTTTCTAGCTCTATGCCTTTTTCAGTGCGTATAGTTTTTAAATCTTTATAAAATTCAGTCAAATTATTGAATTGTGTTTAATTTTAATCATTTAAATTATTCACTGAAAGGTCATATAAGCACTTAAAAACTTTTGATAGAGGTAGACCCATAACATTGTAATAGCATCCGTTAATTTTTTTAATTTGAGATGAAAACCAGTCTTGAATTCCATAGCTTCCAGCTTTATCATATGGTTCATAATTTTTAATATAATAGTTAATAATATTATCAGGAATAATATGCAGTTCAACCTCAGTCATACTGTAAAATAATTCATTTATATTCTTATTAATATTTTGAATAGAAACTCCAGTAAAAACTTTGTGAGTTTTGCCAGAAAGCATACATAACATTTCTCGACTTTCGTTAACATTGCGTGGTTTTCCCATTATTATTTTATCCAATACCACAACTGTGTCAGCCCCAATAACCAAATTGTTTAGATTATCCATAGAGACCTTTTTCGCTTTTTCAAAAGCACAGGTTTGTACAAGTGTTGAGGGGCTTGTTTCATCAAAATCTTCAATAATGTCACTCGGAATAACCTTAAAGTCTAGATTTATTTTTTTTAAGATATATTTTCTTCTTGGTGATTGAGATGCCAATATGATTCTGCCAAGATTATCAAGATTTTTCATCTTATTATAGCGATCCTTCCGGTGAAATTAATCTTTTGACTGTTGCTACTTGCTTTCATTTGAAAAAGATAAACGCCATTCGAAAGAATTTGGCCATAATTATCGGTTCCATCCCAATCGATAATTCCATATCCTTCATTAAAGTACCCAGGAGAAATTGTGCTAACTTTTAGACCGCTAAGGGTGTAGATGTCGATAGCAATATCAGCGCCCTGGGTTATTTCAAAGGAAAATTGGGTTTTGTCATAAAACGGGTTTGGGAAATTATATACGCTTCTTAATTCAAAAATTTCACTATTGGTCAAATCTAGGTTTATTTTCTCTTCATTTGGATTATTAGCATTGTCCCAAGCCTTTACATTAATATATATTTCTTCATCGCTTAGATCAGGTTTGAAAATAAATGTTCCCGTCGTTAAGCTGTTGATATCATATTCAAAACTATCAGCAATATAATATTCTACTGATTTAACTTCGTCAAATAAGATCATTTCATGACCTTTTCTATTTGTTATATTTATTCCATTTGGATCAGACAGCCTAACTTGAATTTCTTCGCCTTTTTTAACGTGATCGCTATCTCGAAGGACTCTTCCGGATTTGGTTAAAAATGTAATAATTGGTCCATCAACATCTGCAGAAGGGACACCTGGGGAAAAGGAAATATTTGACGCAGCTCCTATAGCTTCAAATCCATCCTCTCCATCTAAATTAAATCTAACGCTAGCAAATCCACTTGAAAATGAAATATCCTTTGGAACGCGAAATTTTGGAGATAAAGTATTATTTGAATATGTAAAAGCTCCTTTAAATAATTTTGAACCATTTTCTAAGTAAGATATGCTTTCATTCTGTGATCCAAAATAAAAATCTACTGAAACTTCTGCTGGAGCGTCTTGAAGGACAAAGTTTCCCGTACCTCTAGCATTGTCTATCTGTGCATTTAAAACTCCTATTTCTAAAGTTGAAAGAGTGTCCGGACTAACATATGCGTTTTTAATAATCTTTTGTGGAAGGGGTAATGGCATTGCAGGGTCGCCGAATAGATGGAAAAGCTCACCATCTGAACCTCCAGTCTTAACAGACTGCAGAAGAGAGCCAACCGTTAAATTTGCAACTCCCTTATCTTTAAATATTTGATTAAAAATTTTCTCTAAAAAATTAATATTACTTGAAACGCTTATACCGCGAGAAGTGCTTATTACCGCAGAAGCTCCATCCATTGGAGTTCTTATTAATTCCTCTGCAAATGATTCTTCATCTATTTTGTCAAAATGCCCCCAATTGCATGTTCCAGCGATCCACAGAGGTAATTTCATTTCAGTATTAATTAAATTAATATCATTTCTATTTTCATCAATGATTAAAAGCTTTTCCTGTGCCCATTGCCTAGAATTACCATGACCAATATAATTAATAATTGATGTTCCTTGGTTTATTGTCTCAATGAGTTGTTTGGTTGCAGATGGCTTTGTTACATTTAAAGATGATCCCTCGCTAAAATCATCATATTTAACTAAATAAATTTTTTTCATTTCCATAAAATTTGGTATTATCCCAGCAATTTTTTCAGAATTATAAGTATGACTTTTACCGATAGAGAGCTCAAAGCTTTCTTTTTCAGGTCGAATAGGGTCATCTGCAACTAAAGTTACTCGCTGTTTCCATATTCCATTTTTCATATTGCTTTCAAACTCAATTATTTTATCACTAAAATCTGAAACCTCCGAAGCAGATCTTGCTGGAAATCTTCCAGTTGCCATTTCAGGTATTACACCATTAAAAGCGACATATCTATCATCGGTTGCATGACTATTGATCATTCCAATTTGTAAAGTAGGAACAATCATTTTTGATTGACCTGTAATATTTCTATAGTCATAGTCTGCGTCACCCATAAAAAGAACACTTGTTGGTGCATTTTTCCAATTTACTTGTGCCCATTTTAAAAAATATTTTATAGCAATAGGGTCTTCATTTCCACCAGCGAATTCACTGTAGATATCCTCTAAGGAACAAAAAAGAGATTTTGTTCGATGATTAACTAGTTGATCGGATGCATTTCTAAATGATTCTGGCCCAATTATTAAATGATTCGCATCATTTTTTTCAGATCTAAGGTTATTCCATTTTTTATTATTTTCAATAGCTAGTTCGCTTATAATAGTTAGATCTTCGGTCTTGAAAACTTTATATCTTTTTATTGAATCTTGAGGAATTGCTACTCGCATAAACGTCTCAACTGCTACAGAAGATACGGGCTGATTTACAGGGCTCATTTCATCTGAAATATCCCATACAATAACATTCTCGCCACTAATTTTGAAAGTTATGTCACTTGACTGAACCGAAGAAAAAAACTCAAACGGCTTATCGTATTTGAGTTTTCTCTGGTAAGAAAAATTTATATAATCAAAAAAAGGCTCTGAATTTGAATTAAGTGATTGGTTGGTTATTTTAAAATCATTTAAGCCATCTTTAATAATACCAGAATCAATTGAAAAATCTGCAGACTTAGAGCCAGTATTGTTCCAATCAAACTCAACAATCTTTAGATCATTTCCATAGAGTGCGACCGAGTGATTTGTGTTTTTATAGCGGGTGTCAATTTTTTCATTTCCTATCATTCCAAAAGACCCATCAACTCTTGCTTGTAGCATTGGATATAAAATCTCAATTGATTCAACTATTGATGCACCGCTTGAGATCACCTTGTTTCCCCAAAGGAGACCTGATTCTTGTGGATTAATTTTGTCAATTTCATAATGATTAAAAACCATCCCATAGTCTGCTTCAAAGGGACCATTATTTACTAAGCTTGCTGTATTTATCCTTTGACCTCGAAGAGAATTATCATTTGGTATAAAAAGCCAATAAACACTCTCATTGAAATACAGATTTTGATGCCATTTTACTTTATCGGTATTTATATTAAAACCGCTAGGGCCTCTGGCATAAAAAAATAAGTAATCTTGATTTGATAGATTACCATCCGACTCGCCAAAGATTGTAATTGGGATTTCCAAAAGATTGTCTGGAACTTCTTTTGGCTGGGAAGGGCTTTGAGATTCACTATATGTGTTATCTCTTCCAAAAGCTGGGCTAGAAAACAGCATAATGCTTCGGGGATCAAAATTTGAAGTAGCTGGAAATAATGAATTAATACTTTTTCCATCAATTTTATATATATTATCATTATCTATTGCAAATTTAATCCATGTTCCGTCAGGTAAGCTCGAATTTTTTGAAAATCCCCTTTCTACTTTACCTATCCAATTTTTGGCGATATCCCAATTAATGAGCTTAGGTCGAAGTAAATCAAAATGAATTTTTTCTAAATTTGATTCCTCAGTTCTTTGAAAAGAAAAAGGAATTTTAATCATTAATTTTTCAAAATAATTATAAGATTTTCCTAAAGGTGATATTCGCAGTGTTGCAGTATTTAGACCGTTAACCTTTTGATTGTTTATCCATTTTATTTGATGAGGATCTTTTGGAATATTGTATGAATGTATTTTTTTATTTGACCTAATAATTTCAATTTTTGGTAAAATAGAATTGGGTAGTCCAATTAATAGTTCGAATGGCTTGAGATCTTCATGTGACTGAAGATTGGTATATATCTCTAAAATAAGTTCAGATTCAGTAGAATTAAGAATTTTTAAATTTGATTGCGAAAAAAGAAAGGAGAATCCAATGCAATAAGCGACAACACCCTTTTTTAATATTTTAACTATAATTTGCTTTGTTAGCATACTTTAAATTGAGCAGTTTTTTTGAAATTTTTTATAAAATTATATTTTATTATAGATTATGAAGATTGAATACAAATTAAGAAAGGTGTAATTTAGTATTTAATAATCGCAAATATTTTTCTATTTCTAAAATTAAGGTTACAATTCATGTTTGATTTAAAAATGATTAAAAAATGCTATGACAGAATGCCGGATAATGTTTTTAAAGCTAAAAAAAAGCTAAGCAAGCCTCTTTCCTTGACTGAAAAAATTCTTTTTAACCATCTTTCTCTAAACAATGACTTAGATATTTTTGAACGCGGAAGGTCATATGTAGAATTTGATCCTGACAGAGTTGCTATGCAAGATGCTACTGCTCAAATGGCACTCCTTCAATTTATGATGGCAGGAAAAGATAAAGTATCAGTACCGTCAACGGTTCACTGCGATCATTTAATTCAAGCTAAAGTTGATGCTAGTTCAGATCTAAAAAGTGCCTTAGATATTAATAATGAAGTATTTGATTTTTTAGAGTCTGTCTCCAATAAATATGGAATTGGTTTTTGGAAGCCAGGTGCAGGAATAATTCATCAGGTAATTTTAGAAAATTATGCTTTTCCAGGAGGCATGATGATTGGGACCGATAGTCATACTGTAAATGCTGGTGGCTTAGGCATGATTGCGATAGGCGTTGGTGGTGCTGATGCAGTTGATGTCATGACAGGTATGCCATGGGAGCTCAAACTACCAAAATTAATTGGCGTTAAACTTTCAGGTGAATTATCAGGCTGGGCTTCTCCAAAAGACGTAATACTTAAATTAGCTGGAATTTTAACTGTTAAGGGCGGCACTGGTTCAATCATAGAATACTTTGGGGATGGGGTAAGTACCTTATCTTGCACTGGCAAGGGCACTATTTGCAATATGGGTGCCGAGATTGGTGCTACCACATCAATTTTTAGCTACGACAATAAAATGGAAGAATATCTTAATGCAACCGGACGAAGTGAGTTGGCAGATATGGCTAATAAAATAAAAGAATTTTTAGTCCCTGATTTAGAGGTTGTTGATAATCCAAAAAAATTCTTTGACGATGTAATAGAGATTAATCTATCCGAATTAGAGCCTCATTTAAATGGACCTTTTACGCCAGACAAAGCAACTCCAATCTCAAAAATGAAAGACAGCGTTATTAAAAACGATTGGCCAAATGATGTTCAGGTTGGGCTTATCGGTTCATGCACAAATTCCTCGTATGAAGATATTTCTCGTTCAGCCTCTATCGCTCAACAGGCAAACCTTAAAGGATTAAAGGCAAAAGCTAACTTTACAATCACTCCAGGCTCAGAGCAAGTCAGGCAAACCATCCAAAGAGACGGCTATGTTAATGATTTTGAAAAAATTGGCGCTAAAGTTTTTGCTAACGCATGTGGTCCTTGCATAGGGCAATGGTCGAGAGATGGATCTGAAAAAGAGGAAAAGAATACAATTGTCCATTCCTTTAATAGGAATTTTTCGAAGAGAGCTGATGGAAATCCAAATACCCATGCATTTGTTGGTTCCCCTGAACTTGTAACTGCGATTGCAATTTCTGGAAACCTTTCTTTCAACCCACTTAAAGATTATTTAATAAATGATAAAGGTGAAAAAATTACATTTGATCCTCCAGTAGGTGACGAGCTCCCAGAGGATGGTTTTAAGTTTGACAATTCTGGCTACCAGGAGCCTGTCGCGGATGGCGGTAGCTTAAAAATCAAGATTGATAAAAATTCAGACCGTTTGCAATTACTAGAACCATTCCAACCATGGAATGTCAATAATTTAGAAAAAGCAAGACTCCTTATCAAAGCTAAAGGTAAATGTACTACCGATCATATTTCCATGGCTGGACCTTGGTTAAAATTCAGAGGGCATCTAGACAACATATCTGACAATATGCTAACAGGAGCTGTTAATTATTTCAATGATAAGATCAATCTTGTAAAAAATCAATTAAATGGTAATTATGCTCCTGTACCAGAGGTTCAACGTGATTACAAGTTTAATAATATACCAACAATTATTGTTGGAGATGAAAATTACGGAGAAGGCTCTTCTCGCGAACATGCAGCTATGGAGCCAAGGTTTTTAGGAGTTTTGGCTGTTTTAGTGCGATCATTCGCAAGAATACATGAAACTAATCTAAAAAAACAGGGTATGTTGGCTCTTACATTCAAAGAAAAATCCGATTATGATTTGATTCAGGAAAACGACATTTTTGAATTCATTGATCTTGATAAGTTTTGTAAGGAAAAACCACTTTCTTTATCAATAACTCACGAAGATGGGTCAACGGATATTATTAAGTGTGTTCATACGTATAATGAGTCTCAGATACAATGGTTTAAGGCTGGATCAGCATTAAACCTAATTCGATCTCAAGCTAAATAGAACTACTATGAAAGTACTAATCACAGACCCAATATCGCAGTCTGGAATTTCTATTTTAGAGGATGCAGATATTAAAACCATTAAAATTTTTAATGGATCAAATAGTGACAAAATTAAAGCTTGTAGCGACGTTTCTGGATGGATCATAAGAAGCGGAACAACAATTGATGCGAAGACTATTAAAGCATCAAAAAATCTGAAAGTTATAGGTCGTGCTGGTGTAGGGATTGACAATATAGATTTATCTGCAGCTACTAGAAATGGTGTAATCGTTATGAACACACCAGATGTAAATACAATTTCAGCGGCTGAACACACTCTTGCTATGATTTTAACATTATCCAGAAACATTTCGCAAGGAGACTATGAATTAAAAAAAAATAAATGGAATCGCCATCTCCTTATTGGAACTGAATTAAGAAACAAGACTTTAGGCATTATTGGATTAGGCAAGATTGGTAGAGAAGTGATGTCCAGATCGCTACCATTTGGTATGAAAATCTTAGGCTACGACCCCTTTGTCAATCAAAAAATGTTCAATTCAGATGAAATTAGAATTGTTGATTTAGATGAAATAACACAGCAATCTGATTTTATAACTATCCATGTTCCCTTAAATAAAGAGACTAAAAATCTTTTTAATGAAGACCGCTTAAAAAAAATGAAAAAAACCGCAAGAATAATAAATGTTTCAAGAGGGGGAATAATTAACGAGGAAGACTTGGCGAAATCATTAAAAAATAATGATATATCTGGAGCAGCTATAGATGTTTTTGCTAAAGAGCCTATTGACAGATCAAACCCTCTTCTAAGCGCTCCTAATACATTATTGACTCCCCATTTAGGAGCATCTACCGAAGAGGCAAAAGAAGGTGTCAGCATTTCAATTTGTGAGCAAATTCGAGATTATTTATTGGAAAATAAATTGGACAATGCCATTAACGTTCCAATTTCAGATTTATCTATAATTAAAGAGATACAGCCCAGCTTAGATCTTGCAGAGATGATGGGTCGCCTCCAGGACCAATTAAATCCAGGAGGCGTAAAAAAAATTCAGATTGAATGCTCTGGAACCTTAAAAGATTCCAAGCCTGTTGCGCTGTCATTTTTAAAAGGCTTTTTAAACAGAAGAATTCCTGAAAGAGTTAATTATATTAATTCAGAAGCTCTAGCTATTGAACTTGGTATTAAAATTGAACATAGCTACACAAATGATAGTTTTTCTTATACAAATCTTATCAGGACTAGAGTATCAGGGCATGCTCATCCAACGCGAATTGCAGGCTCAATTTTTGGGTATAATCAGCCAAGATTAGTTAATATACTTGGATATGATATTGATGTCACTCCGTATGGCTGTTTACTTTTAACAAAAAATATAGATATTCCTGGAGTTATAGGAAAGATAGGAACAATTCTTGGACAATATAAAATAAACATAAGCGGGTATATTTTAAGCAAGACGGATAAAGGACAAGCTTTTTCTGTGATACGAGTAGAAAATTATGTCAGAGAAGAAACTATCCAAGAAATTATAAACCTTAAAGAAATAATTTCAGTTCAGCAAGTGACTTGCGAGGATAAGTAATTTAATGAAAGAAGTTAATATTGCTGGTAGTGGAATTGCTGGAATGTCGGCGGCGATTTATCTTTCCAGTAAAGGTATTCCGGTTACTATTCAGGAGCGAAAATCAAGGCCAGGTCAAAGTAGACACGGAGATTATGAGGGCCTTGAAAATTGGATTTTTGATGATAATATTTCCTCTTTTTTTTACAAAATAGGTTTTGATTATAGTAAAATAAAATCTCATCCAGTTTATAAATTTAAGGTACACGTTCTTAATGAAGAGCCTTTATTAGTTAAAAATAAAGAGCCCTTTTTCTATTTAGTTAAACGCGGTGAAAAAAATAATGATTTTGATAATCAATTATATCAACAATGTCTTGATGTCGGAGTAGATTTTAGATTTAACACCATTGCCTCAAATAAATGCGATATTATTGCTACAGGAACGAGAAAAGCTTCAGCTTATGTTTGTGGTTCGAGTTTTAAAACTTCAGAAAAAAATCAAGTTCATCTATTATTGGGGCATAAATTTTCTCCAAAAGGATATGCTTATTTAATTATTTGCAATGGATTTGGAACAATCGCTACCGCATTCAAAAAAGTAAAAAATACCAACATAAATTATTTATATAATTGCAAAGAGTACTTTAGAAAGCTAAATATTGATATATCAAATGAAAAAGATTTTGGAAGTGTAGGGAGCTTTGCCTTCTCATCGAGCAAGATTAGATTGCCAATGCATATTGGTGAGGCAGGCGGTTTTCAAGATTATCTTTTTGGATTTGGAATGAAGATGTCCATGATCTCAGGTTTAGCAGCTGGCATGTATATCAATAGAGAAAGATCAGAAGCAAAAATGCTATTGAAAAAAATTAACAAGAAAAGAAGGATTTCTTTTTTGAATCGAATTCTTTACGAAAGATTGAATGACGAAAATATGTACTATTTTGCAAAAAAATTCTCAATTTCAAACAACCCTCTCTCTATCTTAGAACAGGCTTACGTTTGGGATTATAAAGCACTTGTAAGGTGGCTTAAAATTAAAAATAGATATGAAGTACGTCCTACTTAGAAGCATCCAAATCTTTTCCATGTTTATAGTTTTTTCTGGATTAATCAAAGGAGTTCGCGATAGCAATGTTTCTATAGAGCTCAATGCTCTTATCATAGGTTCAGGTTTATTTTATATAGCAAACTTGTTGCTGAAGAAAAATTAATATCGGAAATTATAATTAATAAAAAGAGAATAATATGTCAAAAATATGGGATGATTTAAAGTCAAATATGAAAGATTGGAGCAATGCTGCTGTCGAAAAAGCTGAGGAAGTAAGTAAAGTAGCAGTAGCTAAAACTGAAGAATTAACTAAGATCAGCAAGATAAAACTTGTTATTCATCAACTACAAAGAGATAAAAATAAAGAATTATCATCGTTAGGTAGGTTGGTATACAACCATTCTAAAGAAGCAAATATGTCAAATTTTACAGGTAATGCAGAATTTTTTTCACATGTTGAAAAAATTGATAGTATAAATGTTGAAATTCTCGACAAAGAAAAAGAGATAGACGATATAAAGGCTTATAGCATAAATGATGACCAGATTTCGACTCCAACAATTTCTACTGAAGAGATAATTCATGATAATTTAGAAGAATCAACACAAAATCAAGAGGAAGATAAGTCTTCACAGTGATTATTTATTTTTTGAGGATTTACTAAAAAATTTGTTAATTTAGTCTAACTTTTATTAAAAATAATGTTTCAATCAAAAAAGAATTCAAACAAATATCATAATTATATAATTGTCTCTGAAAAAGATACCGGTGTTCGCAATTACCATTTTTCAAGAAAATTTATACTAATTTCTATTGGAGTCTCAGTTCTTGCAATCTCTTCTGTCCTTTTTTTTGCTGCAAATGCTCTAACTGGGGTTATTCATCAAGCCAAAATGGATAATTTGAGATCAAGCTATGAACATCTATCTGAAACTCTTGTTTCTCTGCAGTCTCAATTGGATAATGTTTCTGGAGAAGTGGGTTCAATTGAAAAGAAGGATCAAGCGATAAGAACTTATGCTGGCCTTCCACAGATTGATAAAGATATTCGAAAGCTAGGAGTTGGAGGAACAGATTTCAAATTAAACACTATCGATGATATTCCCTCAGAAATATCAAATCGTATCACTGAAATAGAGATGAACGTAAATGCTCTTTCAAGAAAGGTTAAGCTGGAGCTAAGCAGCTATAATAACCTTTATGAGGTAGTTAGGAATCACTCAGACAACCTAAAATATGTACCATCGATAAGACCCACTCAATCAGGCTATCTTGGCTCAGGATATGGATACAGAGAAGACCCTCTTAATGGTAAAACAAGATTTCACTATGGGCAAGATATAGCAGTAAATATCGGCACCAAAGTATATGCGCCCGCTGATGGAAAAATTAAATTCGCGGGCAATCAAGGTGGCTATGGAAAAGTTGTGAAAATTGATCATACTAATGGATATAGAACGATTTTTGCCCATCTTTCGAAAATCAATGTAAAATCTGGATCAAAAGTTAAGAGAGGGGATTTAATAGCTTTTAGTGGAAATAGCGGAAGAACTGTTGGTCCACATCTTCATTACGAAGTTCATCATCATGGTGCACCTCAAAACCCTCTTGATTACTTTTTCTCCGGCTATCTCAAGTAAGCCTTTTTCCTCTAGTTAACTTTTCATAATTTTAATCAAGCATATGTCTAAATCATATCATATCGAAACCTATGGATGTCAGATGAACGTCGCAGATTCTGAGCTTGTTTCTGCTATGCTTCAAAAAGCTGGATACCAAGAAACTGGAAACATTGAAAAAGCTGATGCAATTTTCGTAAACACTTGCGCCATAAGAGAGCATGCTGAAGATAAAGTCCATTCAAGGTTAGGCTTCTATAATAAAATTAAAGAAAAAAAACCTTCTACAATTATTGGCGTGCTTGGATGCATGGCTCAAAACTTAAAAGAGAATATTCTTGAAAGTAAGCCCTATGTTGATATCGTTCTTGGTCCTGACTCTTACAGAAAATTGCCTGAAATGTTGAATGATAGAACCGCCAAAAGTTCTCACATAGTTGATACAAAATTATCGAGATTTGAAGTTTATGATAATCTTTTTCCAAGCAGAGCTGAGGGGGTAAATGCTTGGGTTTCAATTATGAGAGGTTGTGATAAATTTTGCACTTTCTGCATTGTACCATTTACTAGAGGAAGAGAGCGATCAAGAAGCATTGATAGTATTAAAAATGAAGTATTATTAGCAGTTGATAATGGTTTTTCTGAAATAACACTTTTAGGTCAAAATGTAAACTCATATGACTATGAAGGGAAGAAATTCCATGAGCTTCTAAAAGAAATAGCTCAAATCAAAAATGTTAAGAGAATAAGGTATACTTCTCCGCATCCCAAAGACATGACTCTAGATGTTCTAAGTGTGATGAGTAGTTATGATAATATTTGTAATTATGTCCATTTGCCTCTTCAGGCTGGAAATAATAACGTATTAAGGCGAATGAATAGAACATATACAAAAGAAGAATTTATTAAGTTATCGAATGTTATAAGAGATAAATTGCCTGGAGTTGGTATTTCAACTGATATAATTGTCGGTTTTCCTGGAGAAAATGAAAAAGAATTTTATGAGACACTTGATGTTATGAATGAAGTAGTATTTGATTCAGCTTTCACCTTTAAATATTCTTCAAGACCAGGAACAAAGGCTGCTGAATATGACGACCATGTTCCTGAAAAAGAAAAACAGCGTAGACTTGAAAGTGTTATAAAACTACAAAGTGAACATACCTTGATTAGAAATAAAAAATTTATAAATAAAGTTGAATTAGTTTTAGTTGAGAAAGAGAGTAAGCGGTCAGTTCATCAATGGGCAGGAAGAACCGATTCAAACAAATGGGTAATCTTCAATAAAAAGTCTGAGAAAATTGGCGATATTGTTCCAGTATATATAACATCAGCACATGGAATAACATTGCAAGGCAAAATACAAAAAATTCAAGAAATGGAGTTAGTATCATGAAGCTAGTAAAAATCTTTGCAGCTCTCGTTTTAGTAATTATAATTTTATATTTTTTATTACAAAATAATAACCTCGTTAATGTTGACCTAGTTTTTTACCAGAAAGAAAATGTTCCCGTATCTGTGGTTATGCTTGGAGCGTTGGGGATAGGGATGCTAATTGGTTACGGCGTTGCTCTTATGATGATACTTGCAGGAAAATCAGAGCTTCGTACTTTAAAGAATAAAAACCAGCAATTATCAGAAGAATTAAATGAACTACGAAATGCATCTATTGAGGACGATTTATACGAAAATCAAAGCGGAGATGATTAAAATTTGAATATATATTTCTTTCTAATATTAATTCTAATCAGCCTAACCATTTTTGGATTTTTAATATTTAAAAGGCCTAAAAAGAAACAGCCCACCCAATCAATATACACTAAAGCGCTTAATGCAATTATCCAGGGAGAAACTCAGGTTGCTCTTAAACGCTTAAAAGACGTTGTTAAGCAGGATACTGACCATATTGACGCATATCTTCAGATTGGGAATATTTTACGAGAACAAGGCAATGTTGAAGCAGCAATTAAAATTCACAGATCTCTCACAGTGAGACCTAATTTATCTAAAGATACTCATAGGCAAATTCATAAATCTTTAGCACTAGATTATTTTAGATTTAATAATCTTGATAGGGCAAAAGAAGAGGCGTTGAAGATTGTCAAAACAAACAAAAAAAATTTATGGGCAAATGAATTTCTCTTAGAAATAAGTGAAGAGCAAAATGACTGGAAAGAAGCATCACAGCTTTCAAAAACTGTTCAAAGAATAAAATCATCAAAAGACCCAGATCAAGTATCTAGGTTCTTAGTTTTTCAATCAATGGATAAGCTAAAAAATAGCCAAACGAATGAAGCCATTGCTTTGCTTAAAAAAGCAATTAAAAACTCTCCAAATTTCAGCTTACCTTATCTAAAATTGGGTGATGTTTTTTATGAAGAAAAGAAATTGCAAGATGCTATAAAAAACTGGGAAAAATTCGTTGAGCTAGATCCTAGTGAAAGTAAAAATGTCTTGTCAAAAATTGAATCTGCATATTTTGACATCGGTCAATTTGATGAAGTCGAAAAGTTTTACGATCGAGTTTTGCAAAAAAACCCTTCTAATTTAGTTGCACTGGTAAACCTAGCTAATGTTCTTCAACAAAAAGGTGAATACGATGCTTCAATGTCTTTGATTGATGATGCTCTTATGAATAATGAAGATTCTATCTTCATAAATTTAATGAAACTAAAACTATCGTTAAAGCAATCTGATGATTCGCGTTTTAATGAAATAGTTGATAGAATAATTGACCAATTCAAAGAAAAAAATATCTCATGAAGCGGCTTGCTATCATCCTAATTTTTTTTAGTTTTGCATATTCACAGAATATAAATCTTTATCTAACATTAATTGAAAAAGGTAGATATGACGAGGTTAGAGAAAACATACCTGATCTTTTGTCTAGATATCCAAATGAGCCTGGTGTGAAATATATTCAAGCACTAATAAATAACGATGGAGATGCGTCATTAGCACAATATAAAAAAGTAATAGAAAATTTTCCTGATTCAGAATTTGCATCTCAATCATCTATTAAGATTGGTGAATATTTATTTGCTCGAGGTTTATATTCTCAGGCAAGCGCGCAATTAAAAAAAACAATTTTTGATTACCCAAAATCAGATTTTCATCAAAGAGCTCTCGATTTAATGATAAATTCATATATAGCAACTGGTGAAAAGGATTCTGCTAGAATTTCTTTAACGCTAATTAGCGATCTTTATCCAAAGCTAGATTATAAAAAATATAATCTCGGAGTTACGCCTTCATCAAAAAAAGATTCCAGACTGGTTCGTATTGAAAAAAATTCTGTTAATGAAAGAATAAAAATAGTCAAAGCTAAACGAACAAAAGCAAAATCAAAGAAAAAAGCATACATGCCATGGGTGGTTCAGGTTGGAGCTTTTGGTAAATATGAAAATGCAAATCGTTTAAAAAAACAGCTTCAAAGCAGTGGATTTCCAACTGAAGTGCACAGAATTAATTCAAATGGCAATAGGCTGCATGCCGTTCGAGTTGTTAGATATGAAACAAAAAATCAAGCAGATAAAATTGGTAGAAGTCTTAAATCTAAATTTGGTTTAGATTTCCGTATAATCAATAGCCCAAAATGACAATATTTGTTGAAATATGGGAATGATTGGGTGGCTGGTGCCCCTCGCGGTCTTCAACACCGTTGTCCTGCCGATAAATCAGGAGCTGGGTTCAATTCCCAGGCGTTCCCGCAAAAATTTTAAAATATTTAATAAGGAATAAAATGAATAAAAAACAAAAATTAGTTTCAAAAAAACATCGAAAAAATAAAGAAAGGATGAAAGAGCTAAAAAAGGCATCTTTAGCAAAGAGTTCATCGAAAACGGAGGCTGCAGCTAAAAAAGCTCCAGCAAAGAAGACCGCAGCTAAAAAAGCTCCAGCAAAGAAGACCGCAGCTAAAAAAGCTCCAGCAAAGAAGAAGTAAATGTCAAAAGAATTAACAAATAAGTTGAGACTTGCATTTAGCGTAATATTGATTTTATCATCCATATCTACCTTTGGCTATAGCTTTTTCTATGGGGAATCTTTTGATCAGTATTTTTATTTAGCAATGATAATGATAGTTGGCGCTGTCTTTCATTTACAAAAGATTGAAGAGTCAAAAAAACCAAAAAATAAAAGGAAAAAGAATTAATATTTAATGCGCGATCAGGTGAGTAGATATCTTAATGATTACGAGCCATTTCACCTTTTTGGCATCTCTCATTGGATTTCAATTATTTTATTTTTTCTTGCAGCATTTTTTTTACCATTTTTTGCAAAAAAATTCTTTTCTAGATCTCTCAAAAACATAACAAGCTACTTTTTAGTCTTTTTTGTTTTTATAAATTTTCCCATTTGGGTGCTTCTTGAAATAATAGCTGGCTCATTTGACCTAAAGCTTCATCTGCCACTCCACTTATGTAGATTTGCAAACCTTGCTCTTCCTTTTGCAGTTTTAAACAAAAATGGCGTTCTCTTTCAAGTATTATTCTATTGGGGCGTGTCAGCAATGTTTCAAGCCATTTTCACACCTGATATAACTCATGATTTTCCCCACTTTCATTATTTTAGGTTCATTGCAGCTCATCACTTATTAGTTATCACAATAATTTACTATGTTGTAGTTTTTGATTTTAAACCTACAATCTCTGGATTAAAAAGTGCATTTATTGCTTTAAATGTTTTTTTAATTATAGTTTTAATTTTCAATATGATCTTTGAATCGAATTATTTTTGGTTGATGGATAAACCTCCAGCTGGATCTTTACTTGACTTAATGGGACCATGGCCATGGTATATTTTCGTTGGAGAGTTCGTAGCTTTAATACACTTTTATGCTGCTTATTTTTTATATTACACTCTAAATAAACGGTTTAAAGCCATCTAATCCATGAAAATTATCATAACATTAATATTGTCAGCTAATTTGTTTTCTCAAGTGCTTGAGAAAACAAATAAACTTCTTTGGGATGGAACTGATTGGAAAAATATTGAAAAAAGAGCAAGTGGCGGTACTAAATCTATCTACCAAATTAAATCTGCTTATATCTCAGGCCTATTGGATGGAAGGCTGTATTATTATTTAAAAGCTTGGGCAAAAGATAGACAATTTGCTGATAATTTATATTCCGATAAGCTAGACTATTTAACAAATAGAGAAACAATTAGACAGTTAGACCGTTTTTATAGCGATATACTGATGACATACGTTCCAGTTGTTTCTGCGATTATAATTGTTCATATGGAAGCAGAACAAGTATCCAAAAAAACAATTGATCTCTATATAGATCAAACAAAGTTCTGGATTAATGAATTGAGAATTAATATGGAAGAAGAAGGAATGCGCAATCTCTTAAATCAGAAGCAAAAAAAATATAGCGGTAATAAAAAATAAATTTTAATTGCAATTTTTAATTAGAGATGATTTTTAATACATCTAAAATTTCATTACTACATATTATTCTATTTTCATTTACTGTATTGACCACTTTATTGGCAGGTGCAATAATGCAGGGTGCGAATATTTTAAGTGATCCTATATCTATCTTTAAAGGGGTGCCATTTTCAGCCACTTTGCTACTTATTCTGGGAACTCACGAATTTGGTCATTACTATTATTCATACAGACATAATGTTGAAGCCACATTGCCATACTTTATTCCAGCTCCTCCATTTATATTTTTAATTGGCACTTTTGGAGCATTTATAAAAATAAAATCCGCAATTACAAGTAGATCTGCGCTCATTCAAATAGGAGCTGCTGGGCCAATAGCAGGTTTCATTGTAGCTATCCCTTCATTATTTGTGGGTCTTAATCTTTCAGAAGTTTTTGAAAAGTCTTCAGGTTTTAACGGAATAGTCCTTGGGGATTCATTGCTCATGAAGGCAATGATGTGGATCACTCATCCAACTTTAGCTGAAAATCAAGACGTGCTTTTACATCCAATAGCTTTTGCTGGATGGATTGGGCTTTTGGTTACGATGCTAAACCTATTGCCGGTTGGCCAGCTTGATGGAGGGCATATATCTTATGCAATGTTTGGCAATAAACAGAAATACATCGCTAGATTCTCATTAATGGCAATTGTTTTATTAAGCTTTATCTCTCTTAATTGGTTGGTTTGGGGATTATTGATCTTTTTTCTTATGCGATCAACAAATCACCCCCCTGTAAATGATTTTAATAAGCCTTTATCTAGAGGCGATAGGGCTTTAGGATATCTTTGCTTATTAATTTTCATTATCTGCTTTATACCAGCCCCATTTAAGCTTTGAAATATCTTTTAAGTATATTGCTAGTTTTCTCAGCTGGCAATTCGCAATCTCGAATCGGTGATTTTAAATCTATTTCATCTTTTACACATATTATAAATGCATTATTTTTTGACAGTTTATTAGTTGGGGTTTCAAAATCTGGATTAATTATTCTTAATACGGAAGATGAGTCATTCGAGACGGTTTCAATTGATAATGGGCTGTCTTATTTAGATCTTACGCATTTACATAAAGATATAAAAAATAACTTATGGATTGGTTCAAAAAAAGCAATACAAGTATGGAGCCCAGAAAAAAAAGTTTTAATTAATCAGTTTCAATTAGATATTGAAGATTTATCTGGTTTTGTTAATTTCGAAAATTTTATTTACGCTGCGGTTAAAATTAATGGCTTATGGGGAATACTTGAATTTAGATATGTTGATGAAAAAGTTTATTTTAGAGACTTTTACAAAAGATCTGATTTAGAAAATATACTTAAAATCACTTATTTCGATAATAATGTGTTTTTACTCTCGTCGAATGGCTTAATCTCAGGGAACCCTTTTCAAAATCACATATCAACATGGTCAAATCCTGCAGATTTAAAAAATGAGACTACTTTAGATATTCACCAAGACAAAGAAAGTCTTTTCATTTTATCATCTAATTCAATTTACAGGCTTTCAACAGAAAACTCGCTTGAGACTATTAAGGACAATTATGATTTTTCTAATACGAAAGGTATTATAGTTTCAAATGGAGAAATTTTTACTTTTTCTGATACTTCTATTTTTCAGATTACCGATGGTGAGGTTTCAACAATCTTTTCAGATCAAAATTTACTGATTAACTCTATTATTAGAGCTGATAGGTATCTTTGGACGGCAACAAGCTTTGGTTTTGGAAGATTGAATAATAATACATATGATAGCTTTATATATAATCAACCCATTATTCATGATCCTGATGCTATTGAAATCTATAATAACAATCTAATTATGGTTAATAATGAAGGAGTTTCAGTAGAAGGTTGGATGAATTATGTGACTTCAATACCGCCAAAATCAATTTTAGATCAAATCCAAATTTCCACTCTACCATATAATTTTGGTAAAAAAATATCTAAATCCCTTATCAATGAAGATTTATTATTCTTGAGTTTTAATAATTCTCAAATGGCGGCAATAGTGTCCTTGGACATCAATAATCAATTTTCCATCGCAAGCAAATATTTTACTTATATTGATCAAGATACGGCTAATGTGAAGTTCAATGTAGGTGATATGGTTTTTGATAGACGAAATAATCTATGGGCAATTTCTCTGGATAATCCAAGCTATCCATTAAGCGTTTTTACTAAAGATCAAACTATTCATTTCTCAGACAGACTTCCCAATAATAGAATAATAGATGGAAGCAGGTCCATTGTTGTTGATAATTATAATAGAATTTGGATGTCTTCTTTTTCTGGATTGCTTATGTATAATTATTCTGGAGATATTTTAAGTCCACAAAGTGAAGAGTGGGTAAATGTTCCAATTATTGATGGCATTAACCGCAGAGCATTAAATTATAGAATCTCATCTGATAATACACTTTGGATAATAACAAGCTATGGATTGATTTATAAAAAACTAAGGGCTCAAGCTGATCAGCCAGTCACTGAGACAGGCCCTATAACAAGTAGTGGTAGTATTAATCCTTACTTTCAAAATATACCTTTCGATCAAAACTCGCGAATTTATTTTGATCCAAGCGGCAACGTGTGGGTTACTTCAAATAATGAGGGGGTATTTGTTTTGGATACACAAAATGAATATTGGCCCTCATCAAATGGAATTAATAGTTCAAATTCAAAATTATTGTCAAATAATATAACAGATATAAAGTTCAGCTCTGAGGATGGTTTGGCCTTCATATCTACTGATCTAGGCGTGAGTAAACTTAAAATCCCATTCAAAAGTGAAATTAAAAAAACCAATTCAATAACAATTTTTCCGACCCCTTTTAAGATTCCCTCCAATCGCCCAATGGTAATTGATGGGGTGCCGCAAAAGAGTACCATTCAAATTATGTCATTAAAAGGGAATAATATCAAAACATTGACTTCGAGTGATATGTATGGATATCAAGCAACATGGAATGGAATGAATGAAAATGGTGCGTATGTTGGAAGCGGGGTATATTTAGTTTTGATAATAAATAAAAAACATAATACTAGCTCCATTAAGAAAATTGCAGTTATAAGAAATTGAGTCTAATATCAAAAATATTTAGGGTGGTATTAGGAGTCATTTTACTTGTCGTTGGTGTCATAGGTGGTCTTATACCAATATTTCAAGGCTGGATTTTTGGTCTACCAGGTCTAATGCTTTTGGGGAGTGTTTTTCCATCGATAAAAAGAATGACTAAAAAAATTGTCAGTAAGGCCAAGAAAAAAATTAAACATTAAGTTTTCTAGCTAATTATTTTTTGGATACTGCTTTGTATAGCCAGAAAATCATTGCTAGAAATAATATTGGCCCCAAAAGACTTATTCCGGATAGTTGCGGCCACCAATATTTCTGACCTGATATAAATATTGGCACAGCCACTAGTATACCCATTAGCGCCTCCCCGGTTATAAAGCCAGATGACATTAATAGTCCTCTTTTTTCAGAAGCACTTGACCCACCGGCTAATTTACCAAAATGATTAATCATGCCTCCAATAAAAATAGGGACCGTTAATGTAATTGGAAGATATATCCCAACCGCTACAGCAAGAACCGGTACGCGAAAATCAGATCCAACTTTTTCTTGTCTGAGGTCTATAAGTATTAAAACTATAGCTATCAAACCTCCAGCATAGACAAACCCCCAGGGTAAATTTCCACTAAAAACTCCATCTGCCACGGATTTCATAAGGGTTGCTTGTGGGGCAGAAAGGGTTGGTGAGCCAATAGTATATGCTGTATGAAGTATATCAAGCACTAATCCCAAAACTATTGCAGAGGAAACCGTTCCAACGATCTGCATAATTTGCTGTTTCCAAGGTGTTGCACCAACAAGTTGTCCAGCTTTAAGGTCTTGAAGATTGTCACCACCAATTGCTGCTGCACAGCAAACAACTGCTCCTACCATTATTGCGCTTGCAGCCCCAACCCCTGATCCAGTACCTAATAGCGCTAATAATAAAATTGAAGTGAAAAGGATCGTAGCGATTGTAACACCAGAGATAGGATTATTTGATGATCCAACTACACCAGCCATATATGCGGCTACCGCTGAAAAAAGAAAGCCAAACACCATCATTATTACAGTTAATAACGCAGCAACAGGTATTGACTCAACAATTCCTAAATAGAGTAGAAAAACCGGTACTAGGAGGGCAGCTAAGGCTATTCCTACATAATTAATAGGCATATCCTGCTCTTCAAGTGGAATATCTTTATCACTAGAATCGTTTTTAAGAGCAGATAAACTAGATTTGATACCTTCTGATAGAGGTTTCAATAGCTTAACTAAAGACCATACGCCACCAACAACCATAGCCCCTACACCAAGATATCTGATTTTGGAATTCCAAATATCCCAAGCCGCATCAAGCGGATTACCTTCAAACCCAACGATAGCAGAGTAGATAGGAATTGCAAATAGCCAAGAAATTAAACCGCCACCAACAACTAAAATTCCTATATTCCTTCCAACAATGTATCCTACAGAAATAAGCGCAGGAGAGATATCTGTTCCGATTCCAAATATAGATCCAAATAGCGTATTACTGCTCCTAGAAGCATTAACGACAGTTGCACCAGCAATTTCTGAACTCCATGCGCCAAATCCCCCTTGAAATAATTTCATTGCACCACCAAACAAACTACTTAGACCAATTATCTTAAGACCTCCAGAGCCATCATCTTTTTTCCCTTTTTTTGCTTCATCACCAGCTTGAAGCACTTCAGCTGTCGCAAGACCTTCGGGATATTTAAGCTTCGCATTGATGATAAGAGCTCGTCTCAGCGGCACAGTGAACAATACGCCAATAACACCACCGATGGCAGCAATTTTAGCAACCTCAAAATAGTTAAATGAGTCCCAGTATCCCAAGAGGACTAATCCAGGAATTGTAAATATTACGCCAGCAGCTAAAGATTCTCCTGCAGATGCTGCTGTTTGAACAATGTTATTTTCTCTAATGTTAGAGTTTTTAAATAAAGACAAAACCCCCATAGAAATAACAGCTGCTGGAATAGAAGCAGAAACTGTCATTCCTGCAAAAAGGCCAAGATACGCATTTGCGCCTGCCAAAATCATTGATAGAATGACCCCTAAAAAAAGAGCTTTAATTGTGATTTCAGAATTATGATTATTGGACATATTGATCCTTAAATTTGAAAAAAACATATGATATACATTTTTATAAAACAATAATAGAAATTTTTTTGTTAAAATTAAAATATTTTTTAATTTTGTAGTCCTGGGGTGCTGTTATATAACCAGGTTGTAACGGCTGAGATTAAACCCGAATACCTGATCTGGGTAATGCCAGCGTAGGAATCAAAACTATGTATAAGTTATTTACTTTTCTTTTTTATTTTACTTTTTTACCAGCTCAATCTTTTCAGATTAGTGGGTTAATTTTAGATAATCAAACGAAACTACCTATATCAGATGTCAATATTATTGCAGCTGAAAGAGGTACCGCATCAGATAAAGATGGAAAATTTTCTCTATATGCTGAAAAAAACGATTCGATTACTTTCTCGCACATCGGATATCAGTCCTTAAAGCTTAAAATTAGTGAAAATATGAATATTTTTCTTCAACCCGTATCCTTGATTGGTAATTCTATAGATGTAAGTGCATACAGAGCTATTTCAGGCCTCACACCAGTATCCTTCTCCACCTTGACAATGGATGAAATAAGCATGAAATATACAGCCCAAGATATACCGATGGTTTTAGCGTCTGAGCCAGGAGTTTGGTCTTACAGTGAAAGTGGTAATGGTACAGGGTATTCCTACGCATCAATTCGTGGGTTTGACCAAAGTCGCATCGCAGTATTGTTAGATGGAGTTCCATTGAATGACAATGAAAGTCATCAAGTTTATTGGGTCGATCATGGAGATCTTTTAGCTGATACTAAGGATATTCAAATCCAAAGGGGTATTGGCACTAACCTGTATGGCTCCTCATCGTTTGGTGGCTCTATAAATGTTAGAACTCAAATTCAAAGCGATAAAAGAAATATTGAATTTTCACAAGGATTGGGGAGTTACAATACTTCAAAAGCGCGTATAAAATATGAATCTGGAAAAGATTTGGGAAAAAACACCAGTTTAGTTTTAAGAGCCTCATCTATTAACTCAGATAGTTACAGAAAATTTCACGGATCTAAGCAAAGAGGAATATTCTTTGGTCTTGAGCATAGAGTGTCAGTTATAAAAAATCAATTTAGAGTATTAATTGGTTACGAAAATACCCAGCTTTCCTGGGATGGTATTGCCGGTTTTCTTAACGGAGAGAAGCAATCAGACATTGAAGATCGTACAAAACGAAGAGATAGCTATAAAGCCTATACTGACGATTTTTTACAGAAAATTTTTTCACTGAACTCTTCAGCTAAAATAACCAATAACATTTCATTTAGGAATATATCGTACCTTGTTACTGGTCGCGGCTACTACGAAGTTTTTAAGGCAGATCAAGATTTTTATTCTTACAACCTTGACATAAATAATGTCATGAGTGATGAAAGTGAGCAATCTGCAAATACTGATTTATTAAGAAGAAAATGGATTGATAACAGTTATTATGGCTTAGTTCCAATGATTACTATCTCCGATAACAATTATCGCCTTGACATTGGAGGAGAGGTGCGATTTTATGCCGGTGATCATTTTGGTGAAGCTTCTCAGTTTTCAGACCCTTCATTGAATGCACGTTTTGCTGGTGAGTGGCATCGGTATTATCAGTACCTGGGAAAGAAAAATATTCTTACGGCATTTACAAGGTTAATTTGGGCCCCAGTAAAACAACCATTTGCAGTTTCGATTGATCTGCAGAATCAAAATATTAACTGGGATCTCAATCAAAAAAAGATTGGCCATGCAGCAGGACATGAATTAAGTGCAAATTGGAATTTTTTAAACCCTCGAATTGGTCTCGTATGGGAACTAAGTGATTCCCTTAGCTGGTTTGTTAATACTGGTAAAGCGCAAAAAGAACCTGCAGATAATCAAATAATTGCAGCAGACGATATGTTTAGCAAACCAGTAATGGCTGCCAATGAAGTAATTACCGATCTGGAATTAGGAATGAATTTTACTTTTAACAATGGTTATGCGAAAATAAATGGCTACAGGATGCTCTACCTTAATGAACAGTTAAAAAATATCAACCTTTCACAAGAGGGTGAATATTCTTATTACTCTGCTGATTCGACAACTCATAGTGGCTTTGAATATGAATCAAAAATATTTATTGATAGCAATACAACACTTGGAATTAATGGTGCTCTTCAAATGAACGTTTTCAACAACGGTAATTTTTTACCTAATACCCCATCTAGCATGATGAATATATCTTTAAGCCGCAATTTTTCAGATAATTTGCAATTATTTGCACACTATCGAAAAATAGGTGGCATGTATATCGACAACATAAATTCTGAAGACGGATATATAAATAGTTTTGTCGTATTAAATTTAGGTGTTCATGCTTCTTGGAAAATGGTCAACGTATCATTAAAAATTAACAATGCATTGAATAAGCTATATTCCACATATGGATACAGTTATGATTATAATGGTTATAATGCGTTTTATTGGCCAGGAGCGGAACGAAATACATTTATAAATGTATCCGTTAAATTGTAAAGTTATTTGTGATATTTTATATTTTGTTTAATTGTAAATGCTCTATAGACCTGTTCTAATAAAAACAATTGTGCCATCTCATGGGTAAACGTCATTGATGATAACGAAATAATTTCATCACAGTTTGCTTTTGCCTCTTCGTTTAGTCCTTCAGCCCCTCCAATTACAAAAGATAATTGTCCAAAAATACTTGAAAGCTTATTTGCAAAATCATTTGAATTAAAACTGTTTCCATCTTCACTTAGTGCAAAATGAAGTCCTTTACTATGCTTTAAGTGATTTACTATTTTTTCATTTTCAGAATAATTTGATCCGCTTTTTAGCACCACTTCTTCAAGCTTTGTAAAGCGTTTGATTCTATCCTTATATTTTGAGCATAGTTGAAAAATCCCTTTGTCTTTAATTTTTCCAACAGATATGATTTTTATCTTCATTTATAAATTTTTTACCGATATATAATTACTAATTTCATTTAACTTTATAGCGTTATGCCAGCAAATAAAACGAAAAACAAAAGATTGTACTTAATTGATGGCTATGCCATGCTCTACAGATCGCATTTTGCTTTAATTAGAAATCCTTTAATAAATAGTAAGGGCATGCATACTTCCGCATTATTTGGTTTTATAAACCAAATAATGAAGTTAATTAATAAAGATAAACCAGATTTGATGGTGGCAGCATTTGACTCATCAAAAAAAACTTTCAGACATGAAAAATATCCTGAATACAAAGCCACCCGAGAAAAGATGCCAGAAGAAATGGTTGCGCAACTCCCTTATTTGTGGAAGATTTTAGAATCTATGGGCATACCAACGCTTGAGCGACCTGGTTTTGAAGCAGATGATATTATTGGAACACTTGCTACCATGGCAGCAAAAGAAGAATTAGATGTTTATATTGTAAGTGGAGATAAAGATTTTATGCAGCTGGTTAATGAAAAAATATTCTTATATGCACCATCTGGAAGGCAAGCTGATATTAAAATTTATGATCGAAATGGCGTTGTTGATAAATGGGGAGTACCACCAGAAAAAATTATTGACCTTCTCGGTTTGATGGGCGATTCATCGGATAATGTCCCAGGAGTTCCAGGTGTAGGTGAAAAAACTGCAGTTAAACTCATTAATGAATACGGCTCGCTTGAAGCATCATTAGATCATGCTGATGAAGTGAAGAATAAAAGAGCGAGGGAAGGGTTGCAAAATGCGAAAAGCGAAGCCCTGCTAAGCAAGGAATTGGTAACAATTGATACCAAGATGAACCTTGATATTGATTTTTCAACCTTGAAGACAAATGACATTGATAAGGATTCTTTGGTTGATATATTTCAAGAGCTTGAATTTGAAACATTGCAAAAACAGATTCTTGGAGCAGAGGGAGCTATTCAAAAAAATAAAGACGTTCCAAAGAAAGAATATAAAACGCTCTTTAAAGCTGACGAGATACAGAACTTTTTTAGCTCAATCAAGGAAAATCAATGGCTTTCATTTGATATTGAAACTACTTCAGTACAGCCAATGAATTGTGACATTGTTGGATTTTCTTTTTCTAATAAGGAAAATTCAGGAGTTTATATCCCAATACATTGGCCAGAAAAAAAAGACTCTTTATTTGATGATTACGCTGGAAAAGTGATCGAGATGATGCGACCTGTAATGGAAAATATTTCAATTCCAAAAACCGGTCAAAATGTAAAATTTGATTCACTGATATTAATGAGACATGGTTTGAAAGTAGAAGGTATTTTATTTGATACTATGATTGCGGCGCACCTACTTAAACCTGAGTCAAGAAGCCTTAAGCTAGAAACGCTGAGTTTAGATTATTTGAATTACCAAATGATTCCTATTCAGGATTTAATTGGAAAAGGGAAAGATCAGATATCAATGGCTGAAGTTGATGTTGATAAAATATCTTTTTATGCTTCTGAAGATGCCGATATTGCCTTGCAGTTAACCCTTATTTTTGAAAAGAAATTGAAAGAAGAAAATCTATCAAAGTTTTTTAATGAAGTTGAAATTCCATTATTGTCAGTGTTGATTGAAATGGAGCACAATGGCATTTATATTGACTCTGATTTACTAAAATCCATGTCAGAAAAGATTGGCACAAAACTCGATAAACTAATTAAGCAGATTTACAAAGAATCTGGTTTTGAGTTTAATATTAATTCAACGCAGCAATTAGCAAAGATACTTTTTGAAGTAATAGGTTTGCCTGAAATCAAAAAAAAGTCTACAGCTGAAGATGTTCTTGAAAGATTGAAAGGACAGCATGTTCTCCCTGGACTGATATTAGATTATAGAAAATTAAATAAATTAAAAAATACTTACATTGATGCCCTACCAGAGTTGAAGATACCATCAACCGGTAGAATACATTCAACATTTAACCAAACAATTACTGCAACTGGCAGATTGTCTTCTAGTAATCCGAATTTTCAAAATATTCCAATCAAAACAGAAGAGGGTCGCAAAATCCGAAAAGCATTTAAATCAAGCACGGAAGACTGGGTAATATTTTCTGCTGATTATTCGCAAATAGAATTAAGGATCATGGCACATCTCAGTCAGGATAAGTCTCTTGTTGACGCTTTTAACAACGGGGAAGATATTCATTCTAGAACTGCTGCTGATGTTTATAATGTTTCAATAGATGATGTTAAGCCGCACATGAGAAGGACAGCAAAAATTGTTAATTTTGGACTCTTGTACGGTGCGGGACCTTTTAGAATGAGTCAAGAGTTAGGGATTCCTCAAAAAGAAGCAAAGAAGTTAATTGAAAAATATTTTGCTACTTATTCTGGAATTCAAAAGTATGTTGAAGATACTATGGAGAATGCAAAGAAAAACCGTTTTGTTCAAACACTTCTTGGGAGAAAGCGCCCCGTTTGGGATATAGATAGCAGTAATCATTTACATCGCGAGGCCGCTAAAAGAATGGCAATAAATATGCCAATACAGGGAACTAGTGCAGAAATGATTAAAATAGCTATGACTTCTGTTTCAAATTACATGAATGAAAACAATATGGAAACCAAGTTGATTTTACAAATTCATGATGAATTGGTTTTTGAAGCTCCAAAAAATGAGTTAAAAGACTTAGAAGAGATGGTGATAGATAAAATGATAAAAGCACTCCCTTTATCGGTCCCAATCGAAGTAGATAGCGGCTATGGTCAATCTTGGTACGAGGCTCATTAATGGAAGCAAGTATTACATTAAAAAAAGTTGGAAAATTAATAAACGACAAAACGATACTCGCCGGGTTAAATTTTGGCATTGAAAGAGGTTCTTTAGTTGCAATTATTGGCGATAATGAAGCTGGAAAATCTCTTCTCTTAAAAGTTATTTCATCTTCTGAGTATCAAGAATATGGTCAAGTTTTCATTCATGGTGTAGACTCTAAAAAACGTCGCTCAGATGTAACATCTAAAATTGGTTATATGCCCCATGAGCTCGACCTTGACCCGTGGTTGACATTAGAGCAGAATATAAGATTCTTTGGACTTCTTCACTCTGTTAGCCTTGAAACTATAAATACTAGAATGGTGCAATTTTCTCGCGATTTGCATATTGTTCCATATCTAGGGAAAATGGTTAAGTATATTTCTCCAGGAATTATTCGAATGGGTATGATAGTTAGAGCTTTAGTACATGATCCCGAAATTTTGATTTTAGATGATCCAACTGCTTTTATGGATGCTGAATCTTACAGGCATACTTGGGATTTATTATTACGATTGAAAGGTGAAAAAACAATTTTATATGTGAGTCAATCTCTTCAAGAAGTTGAGAGTGCTCACGATAGAATTTTGGTTTTAGAAAATGGTCGTATTGCACTAGATGGAAGCCTTGATCGATTGCTTGGAAGTACTTTTGAATTTCATCAATTTCAGATTGAGTTTGATGAGTTAGATGATGATTTATTTGACAAGCTTTCAAAAATTCCGCATGTAAAGAATCCCTCAAGAGTAGGTCATAGTATACATTTTTATGGAAGAGAGAGAAATGTGTTTTTTGAAGTACTCAATATCGCTTCTTCTTCAATAATGAAAGATCTAAGGATTAAGAAGCTTGGCTTGCAAGATCTAATGGATGCCAAGTATGCAAAGGATGGTATACATTGATTAAGGCGCTTATAATGAGAAGATTTTGGCTTTTGAGGAATCGATTGGTAATTACTGCACCAATAATTATTCTCACACCTATAGCATTTCATGTTTTTTTATCTTCGGTTATAAATAATATATATTCTTCATCACCTAATGGTATCCCAATAGAATCCTGGCTTCTTCCTGGGGTTATTTTCAGCTTTGGATCTTTAACAATGCTTGCAATACTCTACAGAGATCTATTTAACCCGCAAAGCAATCTCCAATTTTTAAAATTATTATCAATTTCACCCAATAGTAAATTCAAAATCATTTTAGCGATATTATTAAGTTCACTTATCGAGTGTCTTTTTTATAGTATTATTTCAACTTTGACCTTACTCATTTTTATGCCTGACCCTTTTTCTTTTTCAGAATTTTTATCTATTTTATTTTATTTAATCTTTTATCTAGGTCTATTTGGAAACTGCATCATTACGTTATCTATTTATGTGCAAAGAGGTTTTACATTCCTCTTTTTATCTTTTGTTTTTCTTCAGCTATTATTTGTTAGTTCAAATATTTTATTTGAGCAGCAAATTTATTCTCAAATGATGAATATGATATTTTTTAATAATCCTTTTAACATGCTTCTCTATGACCTTAGGTATTTTATATTTTTTGGAGAAACCAGTTTTATTTGGGTTGCTATTTCAATAGCTTTATCACTTTTATGGGTTTTTCTTAACTCATTATTTTTAAAGAATAAATTAAACCAATGAAAGCTTATTTGTCAGGTGCGATGGAATTTGCTCACGATGAAGGTGCTTCATGGAGGAATGACCTTGCTCTTTGGCTCAAAAATACAATTGATCATGAGGCAATAGACCCAGTAATTGAATCTGCCAATCTAATTAAAGACAATAATGCTCAAAATTATCGTGAATGGAAAGTAAGTGATCCAAAAAAATATGCCAGCTTCATTCAATTGTGTGTCAAAAATGATATCGAAATCGTAAGAGAAAAAGCAGATTATTTAATTTGTCTATGGGATCATAACGTTATTAAAGGGGCTGGTACGCACGCTGAGGTAACTTTTGCTTATGATTTAAAAAAACCAGTTTTTTTAATAAATAAGTTACCGTTTAATGACCTCAGTGGATGGATAATGGCTTGTTCTTCTAAAATTTTTTCAAATTTTGACGAATTAAAGAAATTTTTGATCAAAGAGTATGGGTATAATGATAGGTCCTAGGGTGGTAATTCATATTGATCGGTTAATTAAAAATTACGATCAAATTAAAAATAAACTAGGCAGATCTAATCTCATGGTGGTCGTTAAGGCAAATGCATACGGTCATGGCAGCGCGCGTTGCGCTAGCGCCCTTGAAAAACATGGCTGTAAATCCTTCGCGGTTTTTTCAATAGAAGAAGGTATCGAGCTTAGAGATGCTGGAATATCGTCAGATATTTTAATTTTTAGCAAACTAGATATTTCATATCTAGAGTTAGCTGTAAAAAATAATTTTATTTTGAATATATCAAATCTTAAAGATTTTGACATCCTAAAAAGCTTTTCAAGTAAAAATAAGAACTCTCCAAGGTTTCATGTGAAGTTCGATACAGGAATGACTAGATTAGGTTTAAATATTAATGAAGCTGATAGAGCTTTTAAAATTCTTTCTCATAACGATGAATTGAAATGCGAGGGACTGTATTCACACTTTGCTACAGCTGACGAAGGAGAGCTTTCCTTTGCACATGAACAAGCTGGTAAATTTAAAGAAATTTTAAAAAAAGCTTATTCTTTTGGACTAGAATTCAAAACAGTTCACTTTTCAAATAGTGGTGCTGTGCTAAATTTGGATCAAAACGATTTTGACATCGTTCGCGTAGGAATGTTGATATATGGCGCTTTTCCATCTAATGAGGTTCCAAAAGATATTGAAATTTTACCTGTTATGGAATTTGTTGCCCCTATAGTTGAGGTTAGAAGAGTTGAAAAAGGGACACAAATAAGCTACGGCGGTGTGTATAAAACGGAAAAGGAGTCAAATATTGGTGTAATTCAATGTGGCTTTGCTGATGGTATTCCTAGATCGTGGTATAAAAATGGCTATGTTGGCTATAAAGGAAAGCATTACAAAATAGCTGGTAGAATATGTATGGATCAATTTATGGTTAATTTTGAAGATGATTTGCCGAATCAAGGAGATGAGGTTCTGATATTTGGTTCAAACGATTTCAATTCGATTTCAATGGAAACTATTGCAGAAGAAATAGAGTCCACACCTTACGTCATAGCTACCGGTATAAATGGAAGAACTAAACTATCTTATCAAAATTAAAATGTATGTATTGAAGAGAAAATTTATTTGTAATTCTATTTTACATTATATCGTTAGGATTATTGTTATATATCCGTCGTTTCTTATGGGTCAGACTTTTAATCATAGCGTAGTAATGCCTGTTCCAGATCTTTCTTTTCATCCATCCACTTTCTACGGCTTAGATGTAATAGAGCAAATGGATTTTAAACCACTGTATGAAAAATCCGTCGGTGTATTTACAAACAAGACCGCTATTAATCGCAAAGGTCGTCATTTACTTGATTTATTGAAAGAGCATCCAAAAGTCAAAGTTGATGTGATATTCACCCCACAATTTGGTCTTTTTGCAGATCAAGATAAGCGTTTTAAGATGCGTGATGGAGAAAAATACGACCCAGACCATAATGCTAGAATTGTAGAGGTTTTTGGCAGAAATATGAAACCTCCAGCTTGGTCCGTTCGTGATTTAGATTTAATTCTTATTGATATACAGGATACCGGAGTTCGATTTTCTACATATATTTCAACAATGACAAAAATATTAGAAGTTGCAAGCGAATGGAGTCTACCAGTAATAATTTTAGATCGCCCAAACCCTTTAAGAGGTGATAGGGTAGATGGCCCAGTTATTCGAACGAAATTTCAATCGCTGGAAGGTTACCATATTATTCCTATAAGACATGGCCTTACGATCGGAGAGCTAGCTATCATGGCAAATGAGATGGGATGGATTAAAGACTTAAAAAGAGCAAATTTGACTATTATTCCAATGGCGAATTGGAAAAGATCTGATTGGCTTGATAATTCTGAGCATCCCTGGATAAATCCGCATCCATCCATAATATCTATTCGCACAAACCTTTCTTTTGTTGGTTTTGGCCTTTTAGAGGGTACAAACATGAACGACGGAAGAGGTACAGATAGACCTTATTTGCGTGCAGGTGCACCATGGATGTCGGGGTATCATTTAGCAGAAAAACTCACCAAGCTTAACCTACCTGGTATAAAAATTTCTCCTGTAGACTATATTCCACGAATGAAGCAAACAGATAAAATAGTTCCACTTTATGTAGATGAGCTATGCAGTGGAGTTGATATTAAAATCATTGACCCAAATTTATACGATCCTATAGCTACTGCAACATCTATAATAATACTATCTAGCCAACTATATCCGCGAGAGTTTAAATGGGCAGAATTTAACAGAATAGATATGCTGTATGGACATAGTCAGCTACGTATTTTCTCCGCGCAGGGAAAACCAGCTAATTACCTTCCGCCGTTGTGGCTTAAGGATGTTATAAAATTCAATCAATTCAGACAGCGTTTTTTGATATATTAAATTAAATGAAGCCTATATTATCTTTTCTGGTTTTGTTGTTTACTGTTAAAACTACAGCTCAAACGCACTTTACAATTCCGCAAAATGTTTGGAGGTTCTCATTGAATTCAGATTACACATCTGCTAATTGGAGATCAAAAAATCTTTCAAATACAGGTATAAAGCACAGTTATACAATCTTTCCGAAGGTTTATTCTATTAATCAGTATTTTAAGAGGACTATATCGACAAATAGAATAAATATTGAATATGGCTTTACTGATAGAACTACACTAGTATTTAAGATACCTTATATTAATAAAATCACCCAGAACCATTCATGGTCTGTATCAAATGATTCATCCTCTGCAACTCTTGATAGTCTTTTTAAATTTTACTACCCTTTAAAAAATACTAACAAAGGTTTGTCGGACATAACGATTGGTATAAATTTATTAATGAAAGGATCTCCAGCATGGAGAGGTGGAAAGCAAAGATTTTCTTTTTATTCTGGACTTGATATGATATTTCCATTTGCTGAAACATTAAAAAGGTATGACTCAGCTGATGTAGGAAGTGACGGTATACCTAATCAGTTTAAACACGTCCCGCTAGGTGAGGGATTAACAGAAATTAGACTTAGACTTTTTGGTGAGTTTTATAGAAAAAAATGGGGACGGTTGTTCAATATTAATTGGAAAGTTGGATTGTCAACTTTTCAAAAAGCTGCAGTTAACCCTCGTATAACTTTTCTATGGATTCAAGACGCATCAGCAGACTCTATTGCAAATTCTATTGGAAATACTTTTCAAAAAAGACCTATTAAGCTGAACGGATTGATAAGTGCTCAACTAGAATTGGTTCCTAAAAAAGTTTTTGTTACAACCGGTGCTGATTGGATATTTTCTGGGAGAGATGAATTTTTCTCAAGTAATAACGTTTGGAATGTTTGGATGAGAAAACACACTGGATACGATTCTCAAAAAATGCTGACTTCCCAATTTGTTAAAGTTAATCTGTTTAATTTAGACCCATATCAAATGGTTGGTCCAATACCATTTGAATTAGAAATTGGTGCAAGATGGTTTCTTCCTTATCCTCTTACATTTAATACGTATGGAAATATATCATCGTGGATTCAATTTAGTACGTATTTTCAAGCATGGTAAATAAATGTTTAAAAAAAATAAAGAAATAATATCTTGGTCCCTATATGATTGGGCAAATAGCACTTTCTCTACTACTGTTATGGCTGGCTTTTTCCCGATCTTTTTTAAACAATATTGGTCTACTGCTAGCGAAGTCACTATTAGTACTTGGTACCTTGGATTGGCAAATTCAATGGCTTCAATAATAGTGGCCTCACTTGCACCTTTTCTTGGAGCAATTGCTGACAAGGCATCGGTTAAGAAAAAACTATTAATCCTTTTTGCTTATATTGGTGTAATAAGTACCGGCTCTCTTTCTATGGTGAGTCAAGGTCAATGGAAAATTGCAATAATTTTTTATGTTGCAGCTTCAATAGGGTTTATGTCCGCAAATATATTTTACGATTCTCTTTTACCGAGCGTAGCGCCTAAAGAAAAAAGAGAATTCGTATCTTCTTTGGGCTATGCTTTGGGATATATAGGAGGAGCAATTTTATTCTTAATTAATGTCACGATGTATTTAAATCCACAATTTTACGGAATTACTGATGCTCCAACTGCAATTAAATTATCTTTTTTGACCGTAGCGATATGGTGGGCAGTTTTCTCAATACCTGTAATAATCTTTATAAAAGAACCAACCGTACAAAATGATATTGGTGTATTAAGATCTATTAAAATGGGAATGAGGCAGTTAATAACCACCATCCAAAGCATAAGAGAATTAAAAATAGTAACATCGTTTCTGATAGCATATTGGCTGTATATCGATGGAGTTGATACGATGATACGCATGTCTGTTGATTATGGAACAAGTTTGGGTTTTTCATCTTCTTCATTAATCACAGCACTTCTAATGGTTCAATTTATTGCATTTCCAGCTACACTAGTATACGGGTGGTTTGCAGGTAAAATTGGAGTCAAAAGAGCTATTTTAGTGGGAATTATTGGCTATGCATTAATATCTGTCTTAGGATCTATGGTTTCTAAGGAATGGCATTTTTATGTACTTGCAGTTTTTATAGCATGCTTTCAGGGTGGAATTCAAGCGTTAAGTCGCTCTCTATATTCTCGAATAATTCCAGAATCAAGATCTGCTGAATTTTTTGGTTTTTATAATATGTTTGGAAAGTTTGCTGCAATAGTTGGACCTCCGCTAATGGGCTATGTTGGTTTAATTACGGGCAATCCCAGGTATGGCATCCTCTCAATCATAATTTTATTTATATTAGGTGGTTATTTTCTAATGAAGGTTGATGTTGAGGAGGGTGAAAGGCTTGCGAGTAAATACTAGCCACACATTTTAAAAATTTGTTAAAAATTTTAATCATTTATAGGATATAAAATCATGTCTCAAAATATAGCGAAGTACTCACAGTTTGTGATGCCAGATCATATCAACGTTGTTGGTACATTGTTTGGTGGTCAAATGATAGCCTGGATTGATCTTGCAGCTGCAAAAGTTGCACATAGGCTTTTGAAAGGCTCTGAGGCGGATGGAGCAGTTACTAGAACCATTGAGCAAGTAGAGTTCAAAGAACCCGTTTATCTTGGGGACTGGGTAAATTTCACTGCGAAGATTACATCAACAGGGACAACTTCAATTCATATTGAGGTCAAAGCTTATGCCGAAGGTGCCAAAACAGATCCTAGACTAGCTTGTTCAGCCTCTTTAGTTATGGTCTCTGTTAAAAAAGATAAAAAAGGTAAATACACTAAACATCCCCATGGTAAAAAAATTATTTAGCGCACTCGTTCTTATGCTAGCCTATGGTTTTAGCCAAGAGCTTGATTCTTTAAAAAATAGCAAATTACTTGCTGGTCCACAAGAATCAAAAGTAGTCGCAATTAACGCAAATGTTGTATTGGGAGAATATAAACCGAGTGCATTTAAAATAAGTATTTTCCCAAGAAACAGCCCATCTGAAGTTTTTATTTCTAGAATGTTTTTTCCGGGCGATACCATTCAAATCATTTTACCAGAAGATATACTAAATCCGGATACTCTCGGAAATATTGCAAGCTTAGAACCAATTGGAGGATCTTATGAAAAAATATATCGACTTTTTTCAAAATCGTCTGAGAGCATCGACCTAGGTAGTTTTAAAATTGAAGCAAAGTCAGATATAATTAAACTAAGCATTATTGATGGAATAAGCCTTAGTCCTGTTTCTATGGCAGGGTTAAAACTGCTTCATGATGGGAAAATTATTTTCTCTGGAAATGCTGATTCTATGGGTTACAAAAGATTAAGGATCCCTGAGGCACGAGATAACCTTAAACCAATAAGCCTCCGCATCGAAACTAGTAAAAGTTATCCTGCTTGGCAGGAAATCATCGAAGTGCCCAAAGGAATTTCGTCTAAAACAATTTCCCTTTATCAACTCCATACCAACAAAGGCGAATCTCTCTATAGAGTCATTAATGATTTAACTCCATTTCGTAAAGGTCCTGAAAATGGATCAGAAACACTTTTTTTACTAAATATTGGTGACCTGATTGCTGTTAGCAAAGTAGCAGGCGATAGAATTTATGGAACAGTTCGAATAGATCTATATGATAAACGGTCATTTAACTACTTTCAAGGATGGGTTTTAAGTAAGCACACTATTCTCGTTCATAACAATTTATCAGTCAAAACGCTGGAGCAAGTTGATGAATAAAAAAAAATATAATCCACCTCAAAAACTTTCTTTAAATGCAAACTATAAATCTCTAAAAGATTATAGTGAAGAACATAAAAGATCTTTAAAGGAAAATGACGTTTTTTGGAGCGAAAAAGCGGAGAGAATAGAATGGTTTAAAAAATGGAAAAAAGTAAGCGATATTGATTTTACTTTACCAAAGATAGAATGGTTTATAGGTGGAAAACTTAATGTTAGTTATAATTGTATTGATAGGCATATTAAAAACGGAAAAGGTGATGCAATAGCTTTTTATTGGGAGGGTAATGATCCATCCGAAAGTAAGAAATTAACATATAATCAGCTTTATGATAAAGTTTGCAGATTTTCCAATGTTTTAAAAAATTTAAATATATCAAAAGGAGACAGAGTTTGTTTGTATATGCAAATGATTCCTGAGCTACCAATAGCTATGCTCTCATGTGCACGAATTGGTGCTGTGCATTCTGCTGTTTTTGGAGCTTTTAGCTCAGATTCATTGCGAGACAGAATCAATGATTCAAAATGTAAATTACTTATCACGCAGGACACGGGAGTGCGCGGAACCAAAAACAACATTCCAATGAAGTCAAATGCTGATGTAGCCATTGAACAATCCCCTTCAATAGAAAATACGATTGTCGTTATGCGGACAGGTGAAAAAGTCCATATGAAAAATAAGCGAGACCATTGGTGGCATGAACAAATTGACAGTGTTAAGCCACATTGTGAACCTGAACATATGGATGCAGAGGACCCTTTGTTCATTTTATATACTTCTGGATCAACAGGAACACCCAAAGGAGTTATGCATACTACAGGCGGATATCTTTTATACGCTGACTATACCTTCTCAAGCATATTTGACCATAAAAGCAGTGATATTTATTGGTGCACAGCGGATATTGGATGGATAACTGGACATTCCTATATAACATACGGGCCATTGTCAAATTGTGCAACTTCAGTAATTTTTGAGGGAGTGCCAAACTATCCTGACTTTGGAAGATTTTGGGATATTGTTGATAAATACCAAGTTTCACTTTTTTATACAGCACCTACCGCACTTAGAGCTCTTATGAAAGAAGGAGACAGTTGGGCTCAATCAAGAGATCTAAGTAGCCTTCGAGTTTTAGGTACAGTTGGAGAACCAATAAAAGAGCCTGAATGGAAATGGTATTACAAAATAATTGGTTCAAAAAAATGTCCTATAGTTGATACATGGTGGCAAACAGAAACAGGCGGAATTATGATCTCTCCATTACCGGGAGCAACACCGACAAAACCTGGATCAGCAACTCTTCCATTTTTTGGTGTTGATCCGGTGTTACTTGATGAAAATGGAAATGAGATAATTGGAAATAACAAAAACGGATTACTAGCAATGAAATCATCATGGCCAGGCCAAATGCGAACAGTGTACGGAGATCATCAACGATTCAAGGAAACATACTTTACTCAATTTAAAGGGTACTATTTTACTGGAGATGGGGCTAAAAGAGATGAAGATGGCTACTATTTTATTACGGGACGGGTTGATGATGTTTTAAATGTTTCAGGTCACCGAATAGGCACTGCAGAAGTAGAAGGGGCCATTGGAAAAGCTGATGGAGTCGCTGAAGCAGCAGTAGTTGGTTACAATCATGACATTAAAGGTCAAGGAATCTATGCATTTGTTACCCTTATGACGGGAATTGAGGTTAATTCAGCAATAGAGATGTCCATCTTTAAAACTGTAACTAAAGAAATCGGCCCCCATGCTAAGCCAGACAAGATTCAATTTACTTCGGGTCTTCCCAAAACACGATCAGGTAAAATTATGCGAAGAATTTTGAGAAACATTGCAAACAGTAATCTTGAAGATATGGGAGATATTTCTACTCTTGCTGACCCTTCTGTGGTTGATAAATTGATAAAAGGTGACCAGAAATAACTATACCCATTGATCATTTTTTACGGTCATTTCGCTAATAATATTTCCAGTATTAACTGTCTCTTTAGGTTCGATTAGCATTATTTCGCATTCCTCTTCAGCAAAAGGTCTATGCTCTACTCCACAAGGTATAACAACCATTTCTCCTTTTTCAAGAAATACTTTTTCTTCCTTCAGCTCAATGGTTAGTCGACCATTTATGACAAAAAAAGCTTCATCTGTCTCTTCATGTTTATGCCATATAAATTCATCTTTGACTTTTGCAAGCTTAAACTGGTAGTCATTCATTTCCGCAAATACTCTTGGAGACCAGTGTTCATTAATTTTTTTTAGTTTTTGATCTAAATTAATCTTTTCTATTTTCATAATCTTCTCCATGAAAGCGAATTTTCCATATCATTATTTGTTTCTATT
>CENP01027891.1_pt1 | contig 40005 bp, 68 predicted proteins | sample 361281 | NCBI WGS metagenome assembly CENP01 (sample SAMEA2591122, study PRJEB7988) | marine metagenome | biome: marine biome (ENVO:00000447); feature: deep chlorophyll maximum layer (ENVO:xxxxxxxx); material: saline water (ENVO:00002010), including plankton (ENVO:xxxxxxxx) | depth 70 m
ACGGATTGCTTGAACAATGAACTGTTATCTGATTCCAACTTTTGTATTACTTGAAATGTCATTATACAGTTTTCTCCTCTCCAGTTGCACCATCAATGTATGTCTTACCCTTTTCCATTCCATTGTCACCATACTCAACCCAACCACGTCTTTCGTAACCGATATCACTTTTAGTATATCTAGTAGTTAAGTATTTGTCAGTCATACCTAAAAGGTCTCTGGCAACATAAGGAACAAAACTCCAAACATTGTAATCACCATTAGCCTGAACTTCAACTTGCTCATCTTCAATTACAATATTAAAGTCTGACATTGTGTTAGTAGTTTTAAACTTTTTCTCAAAACTATACTCTGTTCTCATTGGTCTCATTTCAAGTTCAGAGTTTCTAAGAGCTTCTATGATTTGGTCCTGGCTCATTCCAGGTACTTTTAATTGTTTATGAAATTTCATAGTTGCTCCTATCTAGTGTAATGTGACTCACAAAGTGGGTCCATGTAACTTGGTGTGTTAATCGATAAAGTTCTAGTAATTGTCTTACCATTGTAAGGACTTTTACCAGTCTTAGTAATCATAGGCTCAATTAACCTATACTCCTCTTCAGACATAACTCTGTAGTTATCTCTGTCTGCTTTATGAGTTCTACCCAAAACAGGATCAGTTGCATCTCTAAAAGCATTATACCTACGAGCGGTATACTCAGGCTTACCTTCTGCAACAACTTCAGCAACTTCATCAATTGCCGCTTGATAGAACTTAACAGTTCTAGTTATACCAGCCTTAGCCGCCCCTACTGATTTATAGTAACCAGATTTCCAAGAAGGCCTAGTTGGCTCTTGGTGTATGCTGTCGTTACTTTTATCTACTATTACAAACATAAAAACTCCTACCTTTTTATTTAATATACATACTATTATACAGATTTATAGGGTAAAGTCAACCTTTTTTTCCAGTTTTTTTGGTAATAATTTGCTTGTTTTACAAGGAGTTACAGTAGTTTGATACAGGTTTCGTAAGCAATTTCGTGTGATTTAGGACCCCAATGTGCATTATCTCTGCCTGTATCTATAAAATTAGGTGCATTTGGGATAAAATTAGGTGGATAATTAGGTGATTGAATTGGGCTATTGCCATCTACATTATGAGAAAATAATGCAGTTTCTCCTAATATGTGAAGTTCTGTACATCTTATATTATTTGCTTTGCACAAATTAAGTAAATTGTTTCTAATCATATAAAAGTCAAACCATTGATGTGTGTCATGCATCATTGCCCATGCTTTCATACTAGGTAATGCTGGATCATCAGCAACGTCTTTTGTCCAATCTCCACCCCACATTGGTGTAAAGATGCTTACTTCTTTTGAGTATACCATCCCTAATTCGTTAATCTTTTTTTGATTTAATATACCCACAACTGGATCTTCTACTTGTGGTGTTGAATGATTTATATAGAATAAAGGATCATGGTGTGCGTTTGCATTGAAAGTATCGCCTCCAAATATAAGTTTTCTATGAACTTCTGACCATAACACAACAACTTCACTAGGAACATATCCAGACTCTAAGAAAGATTCTAATAATAAAACTATTTCCTGATTTCCGCCACCTGGGTTACCTAAGTTCCAACATGCTTTGCCTTGTTGTTGTGAAACTTTGTATGCAAAATTATCTTCATCGCCAACACCAATACCAAATGTATAACTGTCTCCTAAAAACATTATTGCATCATCTTCTTTGTTCATGTTTGGGCATCGCCAGCCATTGTTGTTTACAGTATATAGTATGTCGTTTCTATTATAATCTGTTTCATTACATTCCCAAGTTTTTGCTAACTCGTCTAGTCTAATATCAGCATGTCCATCCCATAATCGACCTCTGCCTTCCTTTTCTTTAATGTCTTTGTTGCCACGATAAAGTTGAACAGATGGACTATCTGAAGGAATATATTGTATTCTTCTACCACCACCATTCAAGTTTATCACTTCACCAAAATAACTATCTGTACCTTGTTGTTTACTGCCTATAATTCTATCCAGCATAGGTCCAAACCTAGTCTTTGGTATGATGTTTTTGTTTTCTCTAAAGGGTTTTATAGTGCCTGCTTGTAAGTTTGACATAATAGTATTTACTTGTTAATCAAGTCCTTTTGCAAATTTTTCGATATCGTTTCCTACCATTTTAAGCCACATTGTATCCTCTTCACTTAAAAGTGCAAGGATTTTTTTATCTAAGTAGTAGGGCCATTTCATATGTTCATGTAACTTTAATAATATGTTCTTGTGTAATCCTTCTGAAACAGGAAACTTGTACACATCATAATGACTTTTTAATAAGTTCCAACCTAACTTAGTTAACCTAAGTCCACTACATTTATCCTTGCTGTATTGAAAGTTCTTAAATAACATATAGCAAACATCTAGTGGTGGGTATTGTTGCAAAGACTCGTGTTCGCTTTGCATCTTTTGTGCTAATTTGAATTGTAAACTATCCTTGAGCATCGTTCAAGTCATCTTCTGTAACAACATCACCTGTTGTCAATTTTATAACTTGGAATTCTGTTGTGCTGAAAGTTTTGTTTAGTTTCTCTGCCAAGTTAAAGGCATGTCCACTGTTACTAAATGACACTTTTTTGTATTTTGGTCCTGGGTAAGAAACTAATTTGTTTAGTGTTCTTAAGTTGATTGGATTACCTTGATAGAATACAGAATAGATGGCTTCTGCCGCCAGTATTTGGTCTGCCTTGTATGTGTCTTTGTGTACTGCTTCTAGTAAAATTTTAGGCTTTGGTCTGCTCATAAGTGTATCTCCGTACACTTATTTATCAATAAAACATGTTTTAATAGGTGTTATAACTATGTTTAATCAAGCAGAACTGCTTTTAATTCATCTGTTTGGTGCATTTCTGTAATGATATCACACCCACCAACCAACTCTCCTTTTACGAATAGTTGTGGGAATGTGGGCCAATCACTTACACTTGGTAATGTTGCTCTAACATCTGGATCTTCAAGTATATCCATATAACTGAATTCTACTTTATATTCCTTTAGTATGTCAACAACCTGTGCAGAAAATCCACATCTTGGTTGATGTGGGTCACCTTTCATAAACAATATAATGTTATTGTCTTTGATGATGTTTTCTAATTGTTCTTTAACTTCACTCACTTGGGAATCCTTCTTGTACAAATTTACTAATTTGTTCTATTTCTTTATCAGATAAGTTTGCGGCTTGACCCCACATCATCTGACTCATTGGACCTACCTGTCCATTGTTTTTATATGTTGTTAGTTTTGTTAAGATATCGTTTGAACTTTGTCCTGCTAACATTGGACCTACTCCACCGCCACCTGTTGGACCATGACATGCGGCACATCCTGCCCATAAACTTCTGATATCACTAAATGGATCTCCAGCGGCTAGAGCCTGTTTTGCTTTTAATATATCCACTGTAGTTCCATGTATTCTAACATATTCTTCGTAACATTCTCCTGTGCATGTATGTGTACTTGAATAACCTTTGTATTCTAAATCAGGATATATTACAAATGCAAAGAAGCAAAAGAATACTACGCATCCTGATAAAACCATTCCTAATTCTTTCATCTATTCAAAGAAATTGCCAATAAGGCTGTGAATATAATTATCCAACCTATCGTTATTCATAACAAATTTTTGCTGATATGTACTTGCAAACTCATGTGCCTTATCAACATGTTGACTATCAAGAGATAAACTTAATGTGTCGCCATCAGTAACTTGAATTACACCTACCATAGCCATCATAGCATGTGGTGTACATTCATATATGTAAACACCTGGAGTATCTAATGTAATTGAAATCTCTTCATTCATCTTACCTCTCCATGGTGTTGCTCCTGGAGGAGTAAATACTGACACTGAATTGTGTGACATATCTGATGCTATAAATTTGACTGTGTCGCCTTTATTTACAGATAATACTGCAGGTTCAAATATCATCATACCGCCTGCTCCGTTGTTTAACATTTTTACTGTATGCTCTGCCGCAAAGGCTGGAACTGTTAGTAAAAATAAACTTATTGCTATTAATATATTCTTCATTATTTTACCTCATCAACTAGTTTTTTAAATTCTTGATATCCGCCAATCTTTGCGCCATCAACTATAATTTGTGGGAAAGTTCTTGCACCTGGAAAAGTTTCCATTAGTGCTTCTCTATCAAAATCCTCATCTAACATTTTTACTGTTAAATCATATTCTTTTTGTTCTGCTAAGTTTTTTGCCATATCACAGTATGGGCATTGTGGTTTACTGTATATCTCTACTTTCATTCTATTCCTTGTTTAATGTAAGACGAAACCAAAGAGCATCATCTTCGTTCTCGAATGTTATTTTTGCATACTTAGTGTCTCGAACAACATCAAAATGCCATCCATACTTTCCTTTTGCGTTAGTATTTATGTTTGATAGAACATGGTGGGGTATGCCAATCTGGCGCCAATCATCATCCTTTCCATCATAGAATCCTTGTTCCCAAATCACTTCATGTTGAAAATACTTATTGTATCCACATTCTTCTCGCCATTCTATTTCTGCTGACATGCCATTTGTTTGAGGAGTAGTGCCGGTAGCCGTGTCAGTTCTATAATTATACATCTGATTCTTTGAATGTGCCACCAGTTATTATTTGTTCTGTTGGCTCGTTAGTAGGATTTTCTAATTGTTCTATTTCATACACAACTCTGCTTAAGAAAGATAAGTCAAATACAGTTTGTCCACGTTTTGTTTCATTACATAACGTCTTAACTCTTTGCTTGAACTGTTCTAATGCAGTAGGATCTGTGTTAGCCATTCTTAGATGCTTTCCTTTTAATTTTATTTAATACTTTTAATCTTTGTTTAAGTTCCAATTTTGTTTTAAATGGCCCTTCATAACCATATGTGATTAACGTATTAAGTTTAGGACAGTTACCATGTTTCCAGCCTTTATCAAAGTTAATTGCATACCATCCTGCCGCATAATAAACATTACTGTTTTCTGTTTTTGCAAACAATGGAATCTCGTCCATGTAATCCTCATGATCCGGATCTACTGGAACAGGATTAGGATAGTCAACACTATATCCTTTGATATAAAATGTTGCTGGTTGATTAATATCTAACTCTACTTCGTTCTTGAAAATAAATTTATTATCGAATGCATCTTGCACTTCGCCTTTATTTTCAAACAGTATAGTTTCCGTTTTGTCCAAGTATGTGTATTTGTCTTGAACACTCTTGTGAAGAATACCTACACGTTTTTCGTCATCATTAACGATCCATGCGTCTTCACTTATTTTTTGCAATTTAACTTGCTCTTTAAATTTAATCATTTTGACCTCCTCATTTTTGCCATTCACTGATTAATACTCTAGTGCTAGAATCAGCACCAAATTCTCTTTTGTAAACTTTGTTTCCTGCTCGTTCATAGATATATTTCTTATCTGTACTACCAGGATCTTTAATCTCTGCCATCATTTTATCTATGTCTTTATCCAGCTCTGCCATTTAACATTCCCGAATATGTTTGTGCTTGGTCACTCATTCTTTGTAAGTTCCATTTAGCACAAAATTTCATAAAGTGTATGCCTATATTGGATACTGCTTCACTCTGTTTACCTTCATTCATTCTTTGAACACATAACTTTTTTATTTCATCTGGTTGTTCTGTCAAATCAATAAGTATCTTATTACGTTCATAATCATTTTTTACTCTATGTTCATCTCCTTCATGGTCCACCCAACGTTGTAACATAAAGTTATTATAATTGTATCCGCCTGTGTTTCTATCTTCAAAGGCTTCTCGCATACCTGTTTTGTTTTTAGTGCCTTTTACTCTAGCACCAGGGTATGCACTAAACACATTGTCTGAACTATCACCTCTAACACACTTTTCAAACAGTACCCATTCAGGTTCAATTGGAGTCTTAGGTGCCTTAGTTTTCTTATCTATAACTTCTTCTCCAGTCTTTAAATCTTTCCAACCTTCTAATGTAACTACTTGATCCGTTGTGCCGTTATACTGCGTTACATTAGGTGCTAGTAACTGATAGAAGTCACTATCTGTGCTTATAATAAAATGATTATCTTCTGGATGTTGTTGAATCCATGTAGCAATCATATCATCTGCTTCTGCTGTTTCACATCTTACTACAGATACATTAGTTTTTTCTGCAAAGAATTTGACCATATCATCATATGCTTCAAAGTATAATTCATCATCTTCTTGTTCTCTAACTGTTCGCTGATCCATTATTACTTTTCTATTTGCTTTGTAAGGTGTATAAAAGTCTTTACGCCAACTTCTACCTTCTAAACAAAACACAATGTGATTGCCGTCAAACTCTCTCCAGCACTTGTTGATACTGTTAAACATGATATGCATTGCCATACCAATCTTCATATCTATGCTTTGCCCTCTGCCACCAACGTGCTTGGCTCTCATAAACATATTAAGTCCGTCAACAAGTAAATAGTTCATTATAATATTTTCCCCGATATGCCTTTTTTCTTAGGACCATATTGTCTTACGTTACTATACCAAACATGTCCTTTTTCTTCTGCTTCTTTGAATATTAAATTAGTAAGCATGATTGGAAATACTACTCCAAAGTGAACAAATATACTTGTTATAATGTCGTAATTAAACCATTCCATGTAAGTTGTAGCAACTATGCCAAAATAAACTGACCACATAGTGAACAGAACCATAGTGAAGTATCCTTGCATTGAAGGATCTCCAATATATCTTAATGGATTGTATCGATTGTCCATTACTAATCTCCAACAATCTAATACAAAAAATAAGAATTTAAAAAATAACTTTTTCATTAGTGATTTCTACCTCCGTCGAATACACAAACAAAATATAATCCAAGATGTCCTGTGTTGAAAACTCTGTGAAAGTCACCATCTTCAATACAAATAACATCTCCACCTTCTACAGGAAAACGTTCATCATTAACCTGCATTTCACCTTTACCGTCTACAAAGAAGTAAACTTCTTCTTGTCCAGCATGAGCATGACCATTTGTTTTTTGGTTTGCTCTTAAAAACGTACTGCTTAGAATTAAATTATTACCAAATGCATTGTCTTTAAGGACATATTGTGCATTGTCTTTAATTGTTTCTCCGCCTACGTCTTTCATTGAAACTTTTATCATTTGTTTAACCCTTCTTCCATAATTTTATCAAACGGACTATCTTCCTGCCATTGATTGCTTTGTATTTTACGTTCCTTAGCCGCCTGTGTTAAATCTCTAATTAAATCTATGTTCATTGTTTTAAAACTTTTAAGTAAGTCTAAAATATCTTCATCTGTAAGAGAGTTGATAAATTCAGTTATACTAGGCCCAAGCGATTCATTGACAAACTTTGCCAACTTTGCTTTTGCAACTGAATTATCTACGTCTGCCATTACTCTTCATCATTGTCATTGACTAGAATTACATCATCCTGAGACTCTAGTCCATAATCTTGATCCTCTATTTCTTGCAATAATACTGTTCTGCAAACATCATTAAACCATTTGTTTACAACAGACTCATCACTTTCACCTGTATAGCCTTTTTCCTGTAGCATTGCAACAAACTCATCATTCCAATCAAGTTCCATATAACCTTGCTTAGGATCTTCTACATTAACTTCCATCTTCTTAACTTCAACCCAAGGAGTTTTATTTGCAATAGCACTTCTTTTGTCAAACTCTGTTTGGTCAATAACACCCTCATCAAACTCTACTTGAATCTCTGCCATAGCCTTATCTAAATCTGAATCACAGTCTAGTTTAGCCAATTCTTTCTTAAGTTCAATACCAGAATATTCATATTCAAGTTTTGCAATTTCTCTAGTTCTACCTTTAGTAGTCATACCTTTAAGTGTCATTGCAAACGGTATAGTTCTTTTACTCATTTTCTTTTACCTCATCTTTATTTTTTACAAACCATTCATTTGAACAGTATGCATCGCAAAATACATGTAGCATATTTTGTGTATGATATACAATATCAAATACTACTTTACCACATGTACTGCATTGTCTCATATTAATTCCAACCTTTTATTATATTTGCCATAATAAAAAATGCACAAATAACATTAACACCAACAATGAATGTTCTCACTAATGCAACAACATCATCGTACTCTTCTGTTTGTTCATCTGAAAAACTGCCTACTGCATATTTCCAGGTATTCCATGCTTTTCTTAACTTCATCTGTGTCTATATCCTTCCTGTTCTACTCTGCATAGTTTATACATACTTGTATTGGATGTCCATGTGCTGTAAATTCTGTTGTGCAAGTATATTGTAAACTATAATAAATCATTATACTTCCAAACGATATAACTAATATAAACAAAATTGCTATCCAATTATTCATCATGTGCCCCATGCATTACCAAATAAATTAATATGCAATCTAGGACTAAACTTGTATCCAGTTTGCATACATGCTTCTGCAACATCTTTTTCTGTTAGTGCTTGTTGTTCAAATGTTGCACCTTCTGGCATACAGTAAACAGCATCTACTGTTACACCTGCTTCTTTATACGCACTCACATACTCATCTACTTCATCAAAGTCTATTATATCTCTAACAACAAACTTATTATATAAAAAACTATTCTCTACTTTATTCATACTAACTAATGCATCTGGCTTTAATGTATCTTCTCTTGTCTCAGCACTAATAGATAGTTTAGGTGATGTACTCCAAGTTATATGTACACCTTTACCTTCACCATTAAAGTATTCTGTCATATTATCTTCACAATGTTTACTGCCATTTGTTTCAAATGTAACATTTACTAAACCATATTCTTTGTTTAGTCTATCAATAAGGTCGGGCCAAACACGTTGCCACCCTAGTAGCGGTTCACCACCTGTGATAACCAGGTGTATGTCTTCGCCGTGCCGGCCCTGAAAAGTACCATTTGGTAACAATGAGATGATGTTATCAATCACTTCACTTACACTTTCTGTTCGTTGTAAGTGTTTATACTTCATTGCCCAACTGGCACTACTGTCACACCCTATGGGTGTAACAGGCAACTCTTCGATACTTTTATAAGCATCGGGATGATTCTTATCGGCACGTTCATCAGTCATGTAAGGCATATCATCCTTCGCTATGATGTCTCCGCGTGGTTGTCCAAAACCTGCACATTCAAAATTACAGCCGAAAGTTCTAAGGAACACACTAGGCACACCTACCCATCTACCCTCACCTTGTACGGAGTAGAATACTTCAGAGTACCTTAGTTTAGGTTCCTTCTTTACTTTGTTATTAAAAGTTTCAACTTTCATCTTTATCTTTTATGCTGTTTTTTCTTTGAACATATTCTTCATAATCTAAATCACTTTTAGTGCTATCCGTATTTTTCATAATGTTTGGAACAGCATTTACAAGTGCTTGATTCACTATTATATGTAAGTCTGATATTAGATTTTTATCTGTTTCAGCAGACTCTACATTATCTAAACAACAAACTCTTAGTCCTTGGTTCATTAGTTTAGCAAAATCTTTCTCTTCAGGGTAATAATAATGTCCCTGAGCAACTAACTTAATGTAAACAATTTGATGTAAATTAATTACTTCTATAATTGTTTCATCTGTATGTTTACCTACATTAATCAATGTAAGTAATTTTTCTATATCTGTATCTGGTATTTGTATATTGTCACTGTAGAAATGTACGGCTTCCATAATATCTTCTTCAGATAGTTTATGATAAACTCTAGTCAATGTATCAATAGTTTTACCTTTGCCAATCATACCACAAAGAGTATCAACTGGAACTAATCCATTGCCTGTCACGAAACCTGATGCTCTACGTTCTATCATTATTGACCTTTACTTCCTGCAAAACTTTGTTGAAGTTTAATATTATCCATAAACTCCTTCTGCACTTTGCCTTCGTTTTTAAATGCTCCTTTAAGAACAGTTGTTTGTGTAAGACTACTATGTGCTTTTACACCTCTATTCTCTACGCAACCATGTGTGGCTTGTATGTACACACCTAAGTTCTCTGTGCCTGTTGCACGTTGTATCTCTCTAGCAATATCATTAGCAAGTTCTTCTTGTAGTGTTCCACGTTCTGCACACCATTGTGCTATTCTAGTGTATTTAGACAAACCAATTAGTTTCTCACTAGCAATAATACCTATGTATGCTACACCTCTAACTATCTGGTGATGATGTGAACACATACTTGTTAGTTCACTTCTTACAACTAACATACCTTCATACCTATCAATACTATCGTTAGGGAAAGCAGTTGCAGTAGGCATAGGTTCATACCTACCTGCCATTAGTTCATTGATATACATCTTAGAAAGACGTTTTGCAGTACCATTACTGTTAGGATCATTCTCAGTATCTATAACGAGACCTTGTAATACTTCTTCAAACTTAGGAGCCAACTCATCTATCAGTTGTTGCTTCTCTCCTTCTTCAATAAAGTCTGAGATATTATCTCCTGCCCAAAAACGTTTTCCAGCATCTTTTAATCTTTGTTTAATCTTCTTGCTTGTAGACACTATCTGCCTCCTTTGTCTAAATAATGTTGTACTATTAATCCACTGACCCAATTTTCAGCAGTATCTTCTGCATAAGAAATACTCTTGCCTGGAAGTTGTCTAGTTTCTACTAACACTTCATCTTCATAAAATTCAACTGCATAACCTTTTTCATCAATAATTTTTGCAGTTCTACTTGTTTGTCCTTTAATCTTTCTTTTCATTGTTTCAAAATCTCTGTCTGTATCTTCAAACAGTTCCATTTGTGTTGGTGCTCCTTCGCTCCAATACTGACTAACTACATTTGCCATTCCACCACTCCTCATAAGGAAATACTATCCAATTGTTTTCTTCTTCTTCATCTAGTTCTACAGCACATATCTGTGAAGCAAAATTACTAGACAGTTTTTCTAATAACACCGCATACTTTACATTATCAGTCATACCTTCCATAATAACTACATCATGTATGCCTTGTAATGTTGTACCTGTGTCATTAATGTCATCTATAATAACAATTCTTTTACCATTGTATTTAGACAAAAGGTGTCTAAGTTGAGTACTATTCTGTACTTTTCCGTCTCTTGTTTGCCATTCAAATCCATGAAAAGGAATATTATAATAATGACTCATCATAGTTCCTATTGCAAGTCCGCCTCTGCTTGGACCTAATACTACATGTGGTCTCAACATTTGTGTTGCCATTTGTTGTGTGATGTCTCCCATCATACCTTCAATGTCTGACCAACTGTAATATACTTTACTCATAGGTTTATTATACCGGTTTTTCTGGTAAATGTCAAGTAATATTTCATATTTCTCCTACTATTATCCAACTGGAAAAGTTATCATTATTACAGCAAAAGCAATTAAGGTCGTCCACATAATGACCTTAGCCTTTTTCTCACTCATAACTACCTCTTTTTAATTTTAGTTTTTTGCCACTTGATTTCATCTTCAACAATTTGTTGAATAGAGTTGGTTGGCTCCCAACCTAAAATTGTTTTAGCAGAATTGATATCTGCAAATGTCTGTGTCATGTCGCCTGGTCTAGCATCTGCATACTCTACATCTATTGTAGTATCCAATGCTACTTCAACTGCATCAACTAGTCCTTTCATACTAACTGGATTGCTGTTACCAATGTTTACAGTTATATTTTCTTTTTGGTCAAACATATAATATGCCGTACTTAGGAATGCTCTTGCAACATCATTTACGTGAGTATAATCTCTAACGCAAGTACCATCTTCAGTATTATAATCCTCACCATTAATTGTAAACTTATTTTCCGTTAGTCCTGCCTGTGCTAAAATAGGCAACACATGAACTAAAGGATCTTTCTGATATCCATTTTTACCTTCATTACTTCCTGCCACATTAAACAGTCTAAGGTTTGCATAATTAAATCCATATACATCTGCATAGTCTTTAATTATTTTTTCACATATTTGTTTTGTTCTACCATATGGATTAATTGGTGCAGTAGGATCGCTTTCTTTAAATGAACCATCTTCATTTATGCTTGTACCATACACACTTGAACTACTTGCAAATATGAAGTTAGGTACTTCGGCATGTACGCAAGTATTCAACAAACTAATTGTTTGTAATACATTGTCAGTGTAAGTAGGCATTGGATCTTTTACACTTGCTGGCACACTATTGTTTGCCGCAATATGTATAACTGCATGTGGTTTGATAAGTTCTATAACACCTTTTACTTGTTTGTTATCAATCTCAAAAGGATATTGAGTAACTCCAGGTATTTCTCTTTTCTTCTTATCAATATTAATTACATTGAATCCACTATCAACAAATAGTCTAGCAACATTGGATCCTATAAATCCACTTCCGCCAGTAATTACTATTGCTTTTTCGTTATTAATTTCCATTTGCTCTACCTCTTATAACTTCATAAAGTGCCTTACCACTAAAGAAGTTTTCTGTTAGGCTATGTGCTTGTAAATCAATTAAACTCTTATCGTTTTCACCTAACACCTTTTTAATATGTGCCATAATTAAATCTTTGTTTAGAATGTAACTATCAAAGTCTTCTGTCCAATCACTTGGATATAAAAACTCTGATTGATACATCTCTGAATAAGATAATCTATCTGGTACCATTGGGTTGGCTCCTACCAATGCACCTTCATAACAACTAATGCCTAGTGTTTCTTGTGTGTTTGCACTAAAGACAATCTTTGCTCTACCTAACAATTCGTGATATTCTTCTTTTGTTAGTGTTTGTTCCTGACATACAATCCAATCATATTCTGGCATACTTTCTGCCAAGTCTTTAAATATGTCTACTTGTTTTTCAGGAGCAAGTCTGTGCGGAAATAATATAATGTTTTCTTTAAATGCATTATCATGTTCCGCTAATTCATGTTGTAGATACTCCATGGGCCACCCAACTATGTGAGCCTTACCAGTATTCATTAGTTCAAACTTCTCATATCCAAACTCTCTACAGAACATGTCTAAATGAAAGTCTGTTGCAAAGAAGTTATCATCGAATACTTCAAACATACTGCGTTCAGCATGTCTAACCCACGGTGCATCTCCAATTAATCTACCAAGGAAATCTGCTGGATCATAACTGCCGGCATGCCACATGCCACCAATCTTTATATCTATATCCAACAGTTCAGCCATGTATTTAAGTTGTATTACAGTAGGATTCCATGCGTCTGTGTAAAGAAAGTAATCGCCATCACTAACTTTCCCATCTGCAATCAACTTACTGATAGTTTTTAGTTGTTCACTCTTCCAATAGTTTGTACCACTGAAGTTTAAAAATGCTCCTGGAGTTGTATCCGTTGGGGCATCACTAGGACCTTCAATAACATGAACTTCTAAGTCAGCGAATTGCATTTGCTCTGGCAAATACTTCTTCCACTGAGCAGTATATCTTGTTTCAACTGGTTCTAATTCAACTAAAAATACTTTCATAATTACATACTGTTTTTCTTTTCTTGGATTTCAGCACGTCTACTCTTAGTAAGTTTACCAAGATTGCCAAGTGCTTTTCTGGCTCTAGTAGCAGATGCTTTAATACCTTTCTCTTCGAACTTTGCACTTTCTTCAAGATAGGCTTCCATCTCTGCTTTTATTTGTAAATGAATTTCACTACTCATTTTCTTCTCCTTTATATATAAAGTTTAACATCCTGTATCTTCTGCAATAAACTCTTCTCTCAAAGGTCTGCTATGTACAGGATATTCCATTTCGCAACCGTTTTCATTATCTTCGGCTACTGATATTCTAACAAATCTGCTAGGATATTTGTCGTTGATTGCATTGTATAATTCATCTGCAATCATCTCACAACTTTTGTTGTTCAGTTCAAGTACACTATCTTGATTGTATAATCTTTGTAGCCATCTTTTGAACTGAATAAATTCTATGTCTCTGTCATCGTGGAATACTTCTATCCACACTTTAAAATGAAATATATGTCTGTGCTTGTATCCTAAGAAACTTACATCATCCCAATCGCCTGTAGCAGTTGCAGGATTTGTATCTGCACCAGGATAATAATGCACACCTTCTTGACTAAATGTTACCCATATATTTCTCATGTTTTTCCTTTAATAGTTTTATAAATTCTATGTAATGTGTAAAACCATACACCATTTATTGCAGGTTCTACAAGTGCCACTATACCTGACTCCCAAAAACTTGCACCAGTTACTACACTAACAACAATCATTGCAATACAAATGTGTCCTAGTGTATATATAATAGCAAGACCCAAGGATGTTTCCATAAAGCCTTTAAAAACATTACCGATTCCTTGTGTAAACTCTGTCATTATGCCTCTTTATTTGGATTCCAAAGTGTTAAGTTTTTAGTTTTAAGTCTGTTAGCAACAATAGTATATCTATTTTGTTCTTCTTTCCATTCCTTTAACCATTTGTGTCCATCTCTTTCTGCATCAACAAAGATTGCATTAGTAAATGCTAACGGAAGTAATATAGCAACATGTATAAAAATACTTGCTACTGTATTATATCCAAACCAACCCAAATAGTTTGATGCTAAAAATCCAAAGTACACACTCCATATAATAAAGAGAACTAACATAAAGTATGTCTGTAAACTAGGATCTGGTATATACTTCAACGGATTATATCTAACATCCATCACTCTTCTCCAGCCACTTACAAGACTCATTACAGTCCTTCTAAATAAACTTGGTTTTTTCATTGCAGGTTCCATTACTTTCTCCTCATTTTAAACGTTCTACTATATATTCTTTTAACACATGCATTCCATATGATGCCCACGTTATAAAGACTAAACTCCAAAACAGTATAACCAGTGAATCCCATAACATTAAGTATTATCCTCTGGTCTATATGACACTCTTTGTTTGTCAAACTTGCCTTTTCCTAAGTCTGGATTATGTTTTGGATCTGGTGTAATCTTTTCCTTCTTTTCCCAAAACAATCTAACAGATTTACCTGTCTTTTGTTCATGTACTATAACTGAACTTACATAGGCAAATAAACCAGCGGCTATAACAATAAAGATACTTAATATTGTATTAATCATCTCCATCATAATCCTCTTCATGCAAGGCAATTAGTTTATCTCTGAACTCAGAAACAACTGCAATAAGTTGTTCTATTTCATCCATATCTTGCTTTGTATCAATTTCAACTTCTAGTTTAATCTTCATGTTATAATATATTATACTCTTTTGCTATTAATGTCAACCATTTTTTCTGGTATAAGATGTATTTCCATCAGCATATCTATGATTAACTTCACTATGATGTTGTTCATCTGCTCTTACTTTTTTAATTAAATCACTTAACTTTGCAGACTTTTTCATCTTGTAATATTTGATTGCTAGTTCTGGTGCTGGTACGTTTTCCACTTCACCATTCTCAACCATTGCTAGATAATCTGTATAACTTCTAACTGCTTCTTCTTCAAAGTAACCTATCATTCTATGTGCTGTCTTATAACTTATAGCATATAATATAGCATAGAATAACATAAACAGCAGTTGGGCAATTAAAACCAAATATCTTTCAAACCAATTAGGCTTTGCTATTTCAATAAAGAACATCAAATGCATTCTTTCGTTTTCTGCTTCTGCTAATAGTTCTCTGATATCAGGTCCATAACCTGTTTTCATCTTACGCAGACTTTTCATGTGTAACCACATACCTGCAACCATACCAGGCACACCAGCAACTGTTTCTAGCACTACTGCCCTGTGTCCATATCTTTTAGCAAAGAATGTGTCCGCTATAAAACGGAAAAACTTTGTCATAGACATGGCTATCCAATCTCTCATTCTATAACCTTATCTCCTACATACGCCGACCAATCAGTGTATGCACTTCTGTTTCTTAAATTATGTACTTGATGACACCATACTCCGCCGTTAGGACCTTTGAATGCCTTGTCATCAATTTTAAGTGTAGCATTGTAATTAAACTGATTAACGTATGGCATAGGCACACTAATCATTGCTACAAATTTGTTATATTCATCCCAACCTTGTTCTAAAACTTCCTCACAGTATTTGGCATTGAAGTCTACAGTTACCCAAATATCTGCTTTAATTAATTCTTTTACAATGTAGTCCCACTCTTCCCAATCCTCATCTGTTTCAGGAGCAAATGTATATCCACATCCTAAGTAAGCATGGTCAATTTTATTAGCCAAACATCTTTGCAATATCTCTTTTGGATTTTGTTTGCCTATAACAAACAATGTAGTAACTCCAAACAAAGGAGTTCGTTCTACTTCTACACCAATAAAGAACTTTGGATCTTCTCCAAAATTATCTCTTCCTTCTACACTAGACAATGTAATCCTCCCTCGATTTTTTTGCTGTTCTTTTTACACCTGATGGACTTGTATATTCATCTTTGGATATACCTTTAGTTCCACCATCTCTGTTTACAATATTAAATACTATTGCCATAATTATCATAATAGATACTATACAAATAATTAAAGCGGTTATTGGTATAATTAATACATCACTCATTCTACTAATCCCATGTTAAATATACTCTACCTTTATGGTATCCATTTACTTTATATTCAAATGCTTGTTTGGCATCCATTCTATTATATCCCATTTCCCACATATCGGAAACTTTTAAACTATTGCTTTTTATACATTCTCTAGCATATCTCATAGATTGTATAAACGTTTTGTCTCTTGGACTAGGACATTTAATTGTAATGTTCCTCCAAAGATATTTGCTAAAGTCCATGTTCTCTACAGTCTTCTCTGCCGCTAATACATATAAACCATTGTCATTAACAAAATCGCCTGTCATATATTCTTGTTTACTGCTGAAGTCTATAAAAGCATCAAAGCCACCTCCATTGTGAAGTGTTGTTTTAATAACTCCTTGTCTATCCCAATACTCAGGATATGCATTGCCACATACAGTAAAGTTTTTGTACCCTTTACGTTTTAGTGTATAGTGTGTTACCCTTGCTAGGAATCCTGTGCCTATAATTGCTATGCTTTGTTCATAATCTTCGTTGTGAGTATAAACTGCATTAGCAACATTAATGCCACATGCTACAGGCTCTAATATATATTTTTTATCTACTTTAGGAACTTTAACAAACGTTCCCATTTTAGCATTGTAATAATCTGCAAAGCCAGGTTCACCTCTTGTAGCAACAATATCGCCTTCTTGTAAACCCATGTTTGCATTTACTAAACTACCGACCTTAGTAACAATACCAATAGACTCATGACCTTGTATTGTTTTTGGAAGTGTAGTAAACTCGCCTTTATACATAGCAACATCACTACTACAAATACCTGTCATTGATGTTTTAACTTCTATTTCATCCTTGGCAGGTTCTGGCTTATCCCAAATCTCTTCTAGTAAGTCATTGTTTCCTGTAGTATATAATAACTTAACCTTCATGATATACCTCTAAGTGTTTGTGTATCCATGTATCAAAATATCTATGCATATCATAATCTTCTGATAATGCTTTCATAATCATTTCACCATACGCATAGTCTGGACATAATCCAAAGTGCCAAATGTATTCGCTGTCTGCTGTAATTACTTTAATACTTTGGTCATCATATCCTGCTTTCCAACTTGCTCTAACTGTAACAGGAGTAATACCATTCATTATCCATGTCTCTTCTGCATAGTCGCATACATTATATACGCCATCTAATTTAATATCACCATAGTCACTACCATCTATTAAGTCTGATAATTGCCATTGTTGTGCCATACTATATCCACCCCTATCCAAACTATCTAAAGGAGTAATGTTTATAAGTTGTGTATATAAATGTGGGAATAAATCTAATGCAACTCCACCCCATGCCAACTTTTTATTTGTACTCCAGCCACCTGGATTAGGAACTCTATTTTTGTTTAACCAATTTATTTCTATACGCAAAGGTTTCTCATTTGAGTCTCTCCATTTTTGTATAGCACCTAAGTTTGTTCTGTACATATTATTTTTGCACATTATAAATTTTGTTTTAGGATTCTCATCACACAATGCATTCCACATGTCAGCACTAGGAAGTCCTGGTTTTTCTACTAACACAACTTTACATTTTTTTGCTAATACATTTGCAACTTGTTCATGAGAATAGTTAGGTGTACAAATTATACCAATATCAAAGTTACCTTTTGCATCATTAGGATTTTGAAAGTCTGCTGAAGTATCATATAAGTCGGCAGTAGTCACAGAAAATCCTTGATTCTGTAACTGAGGTAGATAAACATTTCTACCTATACCACCTGTGCCAACTAATAATGCTTTCATTTAATCCGTCAATCTATCTAGTTCTTCGAAGTCATGCTCACCATATAAAGTAACTCTATAAGTATCATCTTCACTTATCCTTTCTACTTCATATGCTAATTCATATCCTTGTTCTGTTAATTTTGCTACTCTAAAAGTAAACTCTCTATAGTCGTCCTTCTCAAGTATTACTCTTTGATGGTCTGCCATTATAACTCCTCCACTAGGTCATCTAGTGCTTGTTCCATTACTTCATCAAACTCGCCTTCAACTTGTTGTTCTACTTCCTCATCAAAGAACATACTAGCCGCACTATTTTTAAATGCACTATCATGATCCTTATGTTTGTTATTACTAACATCATCTAAGAAAGGTTTAGCATCGTCGATTAGTTTAAATGGATTTGGACAGTTAGGATCAAATACTTCTTCAACCAATGTATTAAACATCAACATATTTCTTGGTGTCCATAAACTTTCTTGATTAAGTTTCTTTCCTTTCTTCTGCCAGTTTCTCCAGTCTAACTTGTAGTTCTCAAACTCCATTGTTGCTAGACTGTTTGCTTCTTGTACTGCTCTAATATGCATATAAACATTGTGTGCCATTAGTATTCCATAAGTAAAACTATCCCAAGATGTTTTGCCTTCTTTACCAATTTTGTTTAGCATACCTGGAGCATACCAATTTACATCTCCTGACGTAACTCTTCTGCCAATCTCACTCTCCCAAGGGAAAGGATTTGCTGATACGTTACCAGGACTAAAGTGGCTAAATGCTTTGTTATCAAAACACTTCTCCATAATGTAACTCATTTGTTCTGCTGTAATTTTGTTTCTAGTATAAACTAATCCATTTGCACTACTAATGTAAGGACTAGCACAATCAAAACTTACAGTAATATTAGGATTGACATGTTCTCTTAACTGTCTTTGAATGCTTGTAAGCATTACACCCCAATCCAATTTGCTTGTACCCAAAAAGTGTATCCAATCTTTATCTTGTAATAGTTCATCATTACGCATTGTTACAAGTCTTTTAAGTACCATATGCATGTCACGAATGTTGTTACCACCCATGCCCCAACCTTCTAGTCCATCTGGACCTTCTGAATAAGGCTTAACTGTTTGATACCATTGTTCTGCATCATCCCAATATGTTCCTTGTAATACATTTAAGAACTTTGTTTTGCCTAAACGATTATCTTTAAACCAATCTAAATTAAATGTAGTACACTTCAAACATTCATCAAAGTTCTGTAGTCCTGTTTTTTCTCTAAAGCCTGGCTTACATGCCCAACTAGGAACATCAAATGTCATACTCCAGTCTGCTGTATTTTCTAACCAAGCCAGGATTTTTGCACGGACTCTATCGGCATCGCCCTTGTATCCTGAATCGCCTGGTCTTTCAAAGAAGTTCTCCCAGTCAAACTTAATAACACCCTTACCAATTTGGAAACCACCTGAGTCTCCAACAATAGTTGTTTCGTTCTTGTCCCTAGTATGTATAATGTATTCCATTACCTCACTTTTCTCTAAGTCTAAGTAGGCATGACCGGCACTATACAATGCTTTATTATAGTAGTAATATCCTTTCTCCTTATCAAGAAAGTTCATACCTTCAAAGCCATGTTCAAAGCCTTGAGGCACTCTATCTCTACCATCTACGTTTGGAATGTATCCTTCAACACTATTACATCTGCCCAACAATTCAGTAAAGAATCCACTGATTGCTGGCAAGAACGTTGCGTAATCGCTATGTCTTTTGGATAAATCTCTCATATTTAAGACCTTGCAGGAAGTAAGTATGTGTAAACACCCATACCACTATCTACTTTAAGTTGTAATAGTCCTTGGTTATTAAAACTCATTACAAGACTTGAATTGTCGCCAAGTCTAAGAATTTTTAACACAACATCTAAGGGCCATTTCCAATCTGTATTAATCTCACCTTCTACATTGTTGTCAATAAGGATTTTAGTTCTATCACTACCACCATCACCAACATGGAAATATAAAGCACCATCTTCAGTTTTAGGACTAAAGTTGGCTTCATATGCCGCCAATACTGTATTGAAGTATGTTAAGTCCTTCATCATTTTCTGACTAGGTTCTATGTTTACATCAAACTCTGCACCTTTAAACTTAATGTCCTTCAGTTGCTGATTGATTACATCTGCTAACATAAATCTATAATGTGCATCTGTACCATTTGCACTTACAAATTCTACTTCTGTTGGAACTGTTTCACTATTCCTTTCTTGTGTTTTAACTGCCACTGTGGCATTTTCATCATCAAAGTCTGGATATTGTAAGTAACCTTTTAGTACACCCATTCTGCTTAATCCTACTGTTGCATCAACAAAATCCACAACAGGATTGTTCATGCTACCTTTTAGGATAACTGTTTTATCTGCATCAACAGTTTCAATCTCAGTTGTTTCTGCTGTGCCTTTTATTTTTACCATTTCATAGATACCTAAGTCATGTGTATGACGAATAATATCTTTGAAAGTATCTTTAATATAATTGTTCATTTCTGTCTCCGATAGAATACTTTTGCTATATTATACATTACTATTTAGAAAAGTCAAGACTTTTCCTGCCATTTTTTCCGATTAAAATTCAAAGAAAGCATCCAGTGTTTCTGCGTTGTTGGCTCTATTCAAGTCCCAACCCATTATTCCTAATACATTTCCTATCTTCTTATCGAGAACTGATTGTTCCATTGCATCTTCATCGAATGGTAATTCTTTGAACCACTGTGGAATATTCAATTCATCTGTTGGATATGCTATGCTTGTATAGTTCATAGGATTGTTTTTCAATCTACAAACGATAACTTTAGCACCATCCATAATACTCAAACTATAATTGTCGCTGTTAGCAAACTTTAAGTTATTGTAATTAATACTTGCTCTAACATGTCCTGGAATCATTTTGTTTTCTTTCTCATTCTTTAATGAGTCTAATTTATGTAAGGTCATATTACTTCCAGGACCTCTTACTGTTTTGTTATACTTCTTGGTGTACAAGGTTAAGTTATTAACACGTTTGGGCATTCCTTTCTTCCAAGGATCTAATACTTTAAACTCTTGCTTGAACTCTTTAATCATTTCTATTACTTCATTTTCTGTTTTACCTTCTAGTGTTGCATCTAATATTTCTTCTAAGAAGTCTTGTACAAACTCTGGAGTATCACTTCTTTTGATATCCATACCCATTACTTTTAGTTTGCCACCTTCAGGTTGATATCCTTCTATGTCTAAACACTTGATAGCATATCTTTTCTTAGTAATAAACAGTCCACTCTTACCAACTACTTCTCTACCTGCTTTAATTACACTACCCATTTCTGTTGGACAGTTAAAGTCATCTTTCATAAACTGTGGAAAAGTATCTGAAACTTGGTCACTGATACGGTCATACAAAGCGATTGCGTTATCCATATCTAAGGACATGTCTTCTGGCATAGCCGGAGTGGCTGTAAAATACACAGAGTCTGTATCGCCATAAACCAAACAATCTCCTGTATGGTCGTATCTTCCTGTGAGCAACTCATTCACTTTTGCTCCCATGTGGCGGGTGATCCGCCTACCAGTCAAAGTTGTACTTTGACCAATTCTTTTATCAAAAAACCTACAGCCTGGATTCAACACCGCACCATATAAACTGTTTAGGTTAATCTTTTTAACTAATTGTCTTTTATCCCAAAATGCAATTTCTTCTTGTTCTGTTGCAGACTTCTTCTTTGCTTGTAGTTCTTGTCTTTCTGCATACCAACGTTCTAATAGTCCTGGGATAACTCCTTTGAAATCTGTTTTAAATATAGTACCATTACTACTAATACACCAAGGTTGACCACTATTGAATATTAAGTTGTAAACATCTGAGCCTGTAACATCTAAACTGGAACCGTCTTCCATATCTAGTTTCATTACTTTGTTTACGTCTTTTTGCATTACCATTTCATATTCATTTGTGCCAAACTTACCTAACCAGGCATCTGCAAAAGACATCTTCTCCAATTTCATCTTACTGTTTAGTTCTTCATCTGTATAATCTGGAACCAGTTGACCTACAATAGTTTCCTGTGCCATATTTAATGCTCTAAACACACTAGGATATAGACTGTTGATATCCATACTGCCTATCCATTTATGGAATCCTTTCTTAGGAAATGCCACATAGGCACCAGCCGCCGTTGTACTATCTTCTGGCTTACCACGTTTTCTATCTGGAACACAAAAGCCACGTCTGTGTGCTTCATTAATAATTGCTTGTTCTGTAGTTGCCACAGCACCCATTGTTGTAAACAATAATACAGTATTGTCATGTGCAATAGTATTAGCAAGGTCTATAAACTGTAGTTTCTTATCCATATTAGCAATTAGCATAACATCTTGTATGTTATATTCTAAGAACTTGTGGAAATCATGATTGTATAATCTATCTAAACTACCTTCATAGGCTACTTTCTTTTCACCTAACTCCATCTCACCAATGAAATCTAATCTATAACTATGTCTTTCTTCATAGTTAAACTTACGATATAGTTGCATGTAATCTAAATGCACCCTGCCTATTAAATCATAACTTTGTCGCTCACTACCAAAACTATCATAAGTTCTTTCTTTAGGGAATTGGTCAAACAAACAAAACTTTCTTGTTTCGCTTTTACCTAATACTTTTATTGTACGATTAATTGTGTAAGGAATATCATATCCTTCGCTGTTCCAACCACTTAGTATATCTGCATCTTCTATTAGTTGCAAGAAAGTTTTAAGCATCTGTGCTTCATCTCTAAACAACATTACTTCTGGTAATGGCTTTGCTATTTCTTGTGCTTGTTCCCAACTTAAAGTTTTAGGAGGTACTGCCAAACACACCATTGCATCCATCCAATCTAAGTAAACACCTATAGCAGTAATAGGCATGAATGCTTCTTCCGGTGGACTAAATCCTTTAACAGGATCAAAGTCAACCTCAATATCAAAAAATGCTGTATGAAGTTTAGGTTGTTCTACACCCAAATAATGTTTTGCTAATGTTTTGTTTACAGGTTTAATATCAGTTTCATATAACTGACCACTTGCACGATTAATTGCTATGTTCTTTTTGAAGTCTTTAAAGTTTTTGCAAACTACTTCCGTGACAGGATCTCCATAGATACTTTTTGCTTTACCTTTTGGATCGCTGTAATAAAAATTGTATTCCGGTTTGTGTTGAACTAAGACACGTTTTCCATTTAACCTTTCGGATACATGGATAACATCTCGAGTCCTATCATGGAATGCATCTACATAACTCAATTAAAATTCTCCTAAACAAAAATTATAGTTGGTCTTTGCCAACTGCGGCTAGAATAGTTTCTAGTTCGTCAAATTTCTCTGACTCCTCACCAAAATTTGCCTTGTGGGCAACCTTTATTGCTTTGTTTAGGATTGCTGGTCTAATTTCCATTTCTTCTGCTATTGCTTTAACAGTTTCTCTTAAACCTACTTGTAGTGCATCGACCTCATATAATACTTGGTCGCCTTCTTGAATGAGTCTTTTAAGTCTTGCGACTTCTTCTGAATTAAATACTTTGTTGAATGCCATCTGTTTTACCTCTGTGTATGTCTAATATATTTATAAGCATAGATTTATTATATAATCACTTTGTGGTAAAGTCAATAAAAATGATAAATACACTAGTACACACAAAGGAGACCAATAATGGCAGATGTAGAGAAAAAAACAGTACAGATAGATTTGGAACTAGATACCAAAATAGTTGATAGTAGCAAAAACCCTTATCAAAGTTGGATTGATTTAGCAACGGCAGTAGATGCCTGGAGAATCTTCCCAAGATTATTTTTAAGTGTTTATGTATTCTTATTATACTATTCCACAATGTGGTTTATGGGACTAGAAAATCCTAGTCTGGAACAATCAGGATTGATAAGTATTATTGTAGGTGCAGGTGCGGCATGGTTCGGACTATATGCAGGAACAGATAAAAATAAAGGTGACTAAGTAAAATGGCATTCATTAAGAATTTTGCAAGATTCAATACTAGAGAAGAATTAGAAGAAGATGATATCATAGAGTATTTTGATATTGTCCAGAGTGTTGTGTCTAGTAAAATCGTTAAAGGTGTAACTGATGATGCTAAGAAAGTAGCAATTGATGTAATCATTTACACGGACGAAGATGATGCAGGCCCAATTTTTATTCACGAAATAGTTCTAGATGAAGAAATAGATGAAGAAGAAGGCAACATGATATCTAAAGAACTTGCAATAACTTTTCCTGATTTGGAAAACTTCACCTTCGAAGCCTCCATAGAATTATAAAATGGCAAGAGATAAGGACGGCATTCCTTTTCACCCTGCCGAATATAACCCCGATTATCCAAGAGTCAAATGTGAACAATGTGGTTTGATGAACAGTTGTGACAGTTGGCCCGACACAAACATGGTACCATGGTATCCAAGACTACCTATATTATTAGAAGGTGGTATGGTAGAAAGTATAGATGATTTTGTACTATCTGAATATACCGAATGGAGTTTACAAGCAATAGTAGACGCAGAAATAGACAAACGTAATGGCATGATTCTAATGCCAAATTTTATCCACCCAGTACTTTATACAAGATGTTTAGATACTTGGCCCGAACAAATGGATAAAATTGATGTAGTAGGTAGATTACAAAAAGATATATTACATTCTCCATCATGGGCAACACTTTTATTACAAGTATTTGACAACGAATATGTTAAATGTGCTATTGCAGATAAATTTGCATTACATGAAGAATTCAAATGTGATGCTTGGCTATGGCAAGACACAGAAGAATTTACAATAAATGATGTACATGTGGATTACAAAGACTTTGATATAACATTTGGATTATATTTTCCTGTTGACAATTCTACACGTGAATATGGCACACAATTTTGGAAGCCAGACTGTGAAGCAGATATGGAAGACAGTTTGGTTAGAGAAGATTGCACTCTCATAAAACAAATTCCGTTCCAACATAACCTTTGTTACTTTATGCCAAGAAGTAAATATAGTTGGCACTCTAGTCCTATACTAGATAAACCAATGGTGAGGAATCATGTTTACGGATATTATAAATCAATTTGAACATATTGCAGAAGCAGTTAAAAATGCTGATGTAGAAACTGTTCCTTTCAAACATTTATATGTACATGAAGTAATAAAATACGATTCATATAGAACTATAACTACATTTGAAGAACATGATGACTTGTCTATGATAGATGAGTATGGTAGAAAAGAATATACTTTGGACATAACTGACGGTAAACTTTGGGAAGAAGAAAGTAATAAACTATTTCAAGAGATATGTAAAAAATTAAAGTTAGGTAAAGTAAGTGATTCTGTTCCTGCAACTATAAAGTTTTGGGAAGACTCTCCTGAATTAGAGATTACTGATATACATACAGATGCATTTTATGATACAGACTTAACCATTAGTTGCCAAATATATCTACCAAAAGACTTTGAACAAATTAGATTAGGCACAAAATTATATCGATATATTGGAGATAATATATTAGAAGATGCCAATCAAGATGAAGGAACATCTTTCCCCCACCAAGCAAAAATAGATAAACAAGACAAATGGCAACATAGTAGAAGTGTACCTTTTAAACCAAACTCTATGTTGGTAACTGTCAGCACAAAAGACAGTTGGCATCAAGCACCAATTGTACCTGAAGGTATAAGAAAAAGTTTGATGTTAAGATTTAAAGTTTAACTAGCAATGGCTCTGTCTGCCATTCTTCGCCAATTACTTCCATCAAAGAATACAACTGTTGACCCACCAGTTTCATCTGTGCAAAGTGCTAAGTCTCCTGCAACTGTGCTGGGCAATGTTGCTACTGTATAACTTGGTAGTTGAGGTAAGCCTGAATCTCTAAATATAAATCCATGGTCATTAGATGTATTACCTGTGCTACCAATAGCACCAAAGTCGCTTGTTAATGTTGCTGAAGCAGTAATTACATCATAGTCTGTAAGTGAACCAAATGATAATGCTGTAACTTTATCTACGTTAGTTGTTCCTGTGCTTGGTGCAGTATAAGATATAACACCTGTTGAACTATTATAACTTAAATCACCTGTAACACTAATTGATGCTCTGGCTCTTGGGTTGGTATAATATAAGTTACTTGATCCTTCTCCAACACTATCAGTATCCAATCCAGTTACAGTTGCTCCTGTAACAGTTAGTGTTCCACCATTTGAAATAGTTGCACCATTAGTAAATGTTTTAACACCTGCCATAGTTTCAGCACCAGTCGTGTGCATTATGGTTGTAGCATTAGCAAGTTCTGTGCCTATAAATGCTGATATTCTACCTGTTGTAGCAAACTCACTATCATTATCATTCCATGTTTCTGAAGTTGTTACATAGGCTGTTGCCGCCAAGTCTTCTACTTCAATTGCACCATCTAATGTTAATGTACCACTTGCATTAGGTAATCTGATTGTTCTATCAGCAGTTGGGTCTACTGTGGTTAGAGTAACTTCATGTGCATCAGCAGTAGCACCTTCTAACACTATTGCGTTTTGTACTTCTACTGTAGTTGAATTAACTGTGGTTTGAGTACCTTGGACAGTTAGGTTACCTGTAATAGTTACATCACCAAAGTTCTCAGTGATAATTTTATTCCAAGTTACTGTATCACCTGGCTTAGATGCTATTTTAGTTTCGTTGTTTGAAACGTCAAACCAAAGGTCACCGGTAGATACTTCCGATGCTGTAGGTGTTACTGTTGAGCCAAAGATTTTAGATCCACGTTTTCCAATTTGAAAAACAGAGTTCTGTGTTCCTTTGGCATTCATAAAGACTGCCATGTATTATATCCTCTATCAGTTAATAAACTGTCTAGGATTACTCCTAGTTAAAGTTATAATACTATTTATCTTCTTTTGATATTGTAACTCTGTTACAAAAGGTCTCTTTGCACTTAGAATAATCAGACACTTCATGGCTTTTAACAAAGGCACTAAACTTAAGATTAATACCTACTTTAAAAGTATCTCTGTCTGTATCTTGTCTGTAAAGGTCATAAAAGAACTTTACGATGTTTTGATTAGGTGTAAGAACTGCAACTAACATACTATTGCTTCTATTCATGTACCTTGACATAACAATCTCACCTTCGAAATTGCCACGTTTTTTAAGTGTACCTTCATAATCTGAAACATCTCTTAGAGACCTTTCACGTTCTGACCAGTCATCATGCTTGATATTATTTCTAAACACACCTGGAAGAGAACCAACAATAGGAAGTCTATCGTCCTTACCATTCAACGAAATATCTTCTGCTTTAATAAGAGCAGTAATTTTCTTTTCAAAATCTGTAAGGTCACGTTGCATTGCTTTAAAAATTAATCCTTCAAAGTATTCTATAATCTCATCAGCCTTGCCAAAATGTTTCTGCTCAACTGTGATTTTAGAACTTTTAGGATCATGCAATAGACCTAACATCAATTTAAAATTGGATTCAATATCTTTTGTTTTGTCTACTTGATGAGACTTAATGTATTTGAATCCTTGAAATTCGTCAACTGCCACTGCGTGAGCAATTAAGTCACGTCCAGTGAACAGTTTGTTGGATTTAAGAAAAGCCATTAAGACTTCTTCTCAATCATTGCAAGTGGAACATTGTATCTACCTTGTGGTAAATCTACAATAGCCTTCTTAACATTAACCTTAACAACTTCTCCCAAAGTTCTTTTGGTTTTTTGGACCACATATACTTGGTCACCAACTGAGATTTCAGCCTTAGCATTTTGCGTTTTGACTGAATTAATCCAAGCATTAAGTTCATTTAACTCTGAAAGAGCAAAATCTCCTGTTTGGATTGCTTTTTTGATTTCAAATAAGTTCATAAATTCTCCTACCTTTTATTTAAACTATGTGCATAGTATAGCAAATATAGGGGTACGAGTCAACCTTTTTTTCCAGTTTTTTTGGTAATTTTAAGTGAATTCCGGACCTGCCTACTTGCACTAAACAGGTTATTTCAATACCGTTATCGTATTGACCGGCTATCATTCCATGCCCTCCCCGGGCAAATTGTGGAACAATTCTCCCTACTCAATTTTTTCAGTTACTTGTTCCAATATTGTATTCTTATCGTGTGTATGTTGTTTCTTTAGGCTCATTGCTGATTATATGATTATACACATCTTCCCAATTCTTTGCTACAAATCCATCTACTTCTTGATTCATGTTGTGTCCATGTTCTATTAGTATTCCTTTGAATCCAACATCAACACCTGCTTTTAAGTTTACTGGTTTGTCTTCTATCCAATAACAACCTTTGTATTTCTTAGCAAGTCTTTCTAATGCTTCATCTTTGTCTGCACCAGTATCTAAACATATTACCTTGCTAAATGCATACTTGCCCATTAACTTTGCTAAGTTTCTTTCTCTTAATGCATGAGCATAAGGATCTAAACTCAAACTAGTTAATGCTATAAATTTATATCTATGTTGTTCATGTAACTTTTTAATAAAAAATTGTGCATCTCTCAAGGGAGGTAAAAATCCTATAGCCGCAGACTCATTAAAAGTCTTAACCATTTGATTACCTTGTTGATGTGTTAGTCCGTATCTATCTCCGATACTGTATTTGAATTGATAGCCTTCTACTTTTTCATGTCCATGATGTTCGGCCCAAACACTAAATCCTTCTTCCCAATCTAGTACAACACCATCTATATCCGTTATAATATATTTTTGTTTCATACTTGAATTATACCGGATTTTGTGGTAAATGTCAATCTTTTAAATTACGATTACTTTTGGCTATGTGTCTCAAAATGTTTCTTGATGCTATGCCAAATGTTTCTTGCTGGTCTTTTTCTTCTATGAAGTTGCAGTTTACTACTTGTTCTACAACATGGCTAGGTTTTTCGTCTATCAAATCTATAAGCATCCATGCCGCCTTTTCTTCATCAATCATCATATCATACTTCAAGTCTTTATTTGATCCTCTAACTAGATTTGTATTCACAAAACCAAAAGAAATATTATGTATTCTAGTTTTGTTTTTATAAGGATAATTAAAACTACTGTTAATTGCGTGTTCTTGTAATGCTTTTTTATCAACTACATATTCAGGTGTACCTAGTATATGTCCTAAGTGACCTGATATAGATCCTGTGTTTATGATTACTTTGGACTGGTCGGCCCATTTGGTATATAGATGTTTGACTATCTTAGTTTGGATTTTTGGATAATATGCATTATTAAATACAACATCTGGATCAAAGTCTATAAGAGTCTGGATTATTTTATCGCCATCATCTTCTGCAATGTTATGTCCATTGCTTTTAGAATATCCTCTTATTTCCCAACTAGATTCTGTTAGACTTAATATTGTATCTATTTGTTTACCAATGCCACTTGAGTGTCCAGTGATTGCTATCTTTTTAGTCAAAGTGTTTCCCCAGCATCTCGTTGACATTCTTGCCAACATCCTTTTCTACTTTCCTTACATCAACAATTATGTTTATTTGTGATACATTTGAGAAAGCAGAAATCATCTTCTGCCAGGTTGCGTTTGGAGAGGTTGGTAAAGGGTCTGATAATTCAGCATGGTCTAATTTTGCATTTGTTCCGTCCCTAAACTCTATGATGATAGAATCAATCATAGTTACAGGTATCTCCGTTGGGAAAACTTGCTTCAATAAATTTTCAAACTTTTCATTTTTTGAATGCTTTGCAACCAATACAATCTTTATGTCATTCGCAGACACTACTCTTCTCCTACATTGTAAGTTAAAAATATAACGTTACTTGTTATATTTATCTAGTTCTAATCTTAACTAGATTTTGGCGGTCTTCCAGGTCCTCTTTTGGGACTTAGTTCAGGTGCAATTCTATATGCCTCTGATTTTTTGGCTTCCGCGTCACTTACTAATGCCTTGGCATCCTGCTCTAACAGTTCTGCCTGTGCTAGAAGATTGTTTGCAATATCAACTGGCTCACCTGCTGAGTCTTCAACTACTTCAACAGTTGCTGAAGTGTCAACTGAAACTCCATCACCTTCTATGATTGCTTCTTCAGTTTTTAGTGGTGGGTTACTGCCTGTTTCTATTTTTCCTAACTCTGCATTTACTTCTGAAAGTTCAATCTCTTGATTAGGTACTGGTGTCAGTTTAACCATATCAACTGGAACCTTTTGAAGTTTTTGGTTTGCATGTAAAGTTTCTAGTAGGTTACTTCCATCAGTTGCTCTTCTTCTAAAGAATACTTCTGAAATGTTGTTTGACTCTTGACCTTCAGGACTATCAACGACACTCATTATGTCATCGTGTAATTGACCTTCAAGTGAATCACTTACTACTATAAGTGCCTGGTCTGCCTCTTCTGGTAACTCTCTGAAAACAACCACACAAGGTTTGTCTCCATATTTACCAACGTGCTTCATTAAATCTGCCATGTTATTTCTCCTCTGGAGCCTCTTCGACGCCATCATTTTCTACTGGTGCCTCTTCGGCTTCCGCGGCGGCTTTTGCCGCATCTTGTTGTTCTTTCACACTTCCTAAGAATTGTGCAAGTTTGTCGTATAAAGAACCTACTACAGATAGTTCACCACCTTTAAATGCACCTCTTTGTGATGCCAGGTCAATTATCTGTGCAATTTGATCCAAGTCACGTAATGTGATTGACTCAACTGGACGTCCTTCATCTACTGCAGGAGCATCCTGTTGGATCTCTTCTGCATTTGAAACTGTTTCTTCATTAGCCATTATATAATTTCTCCGGTTTAATGTTTTGTTATATGCAATTATTTATAACATACTTTAATTAGAAAGGAAATAAAATGGTGTGTTTTTTAGTCAAAAACTACGGTATCTTGAACAATACCTTGCTCATCCAAAATAACACCTGAAACAAATCCACCTTTACCAGCACCAGTATCTGTAAAAAATACAGTACCACCTTGGTCATTAGTTGACTCAACAATCTCGTTGATGTTACTTTCAAAAGCAGGAGTTTCATGGAATGGACTTCTGTCGTGTCCAACAATTACAGTCTTACCATTAGGAATAGCATCTACCCAAGCATAAGTTCTAGCAGGATATTGTTGTCCTTTCCATTCTATAAATGGCTTAGACTTATCTATCTCTCCATATAACCTTGCTCTGTTCTGAGCCTTCTCATCTACGTCATTAGTCCAATAAGATTTAGTAAATGCACCATGAGTCAAATGAGTATCACCAATAACCAAATGCGTTTTCATTCTTTCATAAAAAGTCATAAAGTCTTCTTTGACAATTGGGTCACTTTCTAAAGCATCTATTGTAGAAGTCATACCATGGGAAACAGTTACATTATTACCTTTAAGGTATCTGTAAATTTTGTTATCATGATTGCCTTCAATGAATGTTGCTTTACCAGTTTTGGCAAGTGTACTAGCAAGAGCAATAGTTGAAGTAGCATGTGGACCGTAGTCAACAACATCACCTACACTAATAATGTGCAAGTCATTTTGTTCAGCATATATTGAAGCATCCATAAAGAACTTGTATTCATTATGAATATCTCCTAATACTAAAAATTTTGCCATTTCAAATACTCCTACAGTATCTATATATTATACAGGTTTTAGGGCAAATGTCAACCTAATATTTCTCTAATTTACCCTCTCTAACCAGGTCACAACTCACACAATGTGGGCCTCCTGCAAGGGTTCTCATATGACGCATTTGGACTGGAACTGGTGTAATTCCATGCTTTTCCATTGCACTCATTAAGTGCGTTTCTTCCTGTGGTACCATCACTGTATTTGGATCAATTGATAGCACATTCATGCCTATCCAATGACTAGCAGGAGCATACTCCATAAGGGCCTTCTGACCCACACACATGTCGTCTGTGTACCATATAATATCCCACCCATCAAACACACTAGGTATCTTATCTTTGGGCACTCTATGAGCATTTAATACGACTAAACCGGGTCTTAAAGGCATAATTGTGCTGTCTACATGGGCCCAACTATACAAATCATACATTTCATGTACGGTAAATTCAGGGCCTAAAGTGTTTCTTAACCACTGAGCACCTTTGGCATTACCAGTATTTGATATCAAATACAGTATATCATAACCCATTCTGATGATATTTGCTGGGTCTAAAATAGGTTCTTCCTCAGTAATGCTTGGGTCTACACCAGGCTGTATTCTGTATAAACTGTCATTTAACATAGGTTTAGGCATAGGTAACCACTTGGAACCTGCCATCATTTTGTCCTGAAATAACTTATTGAATAGGAATGTTTCGTGATATCTTGCCCTTAAACTCATAGCACCTTCTATAATAGTGTCGCCTATTACAGTAATGCTATCACGTGGGCAATATGCTTCGTATTGGTCAGTAGTCCATCTACCATTAGAAACACTTGTAGTGAAGTCTATGACGCTCGTATCGGGTCTATAAACAGTTATATTTGCTTGTTCTAGTATAGAACATATATTATTTAAGTCCTCTTCTGCTTGTTCATATACATGCAATGGATACTCTCCTTTGGGCATAACATTATATTGTTCTGCTGTAAGGTTAGCATAGTTAGTTGCATGATGACTTAAATCATTTTGTGGAATGTTAGCACCAATGCTAGTGCCTATAATTATTTCTTTTAGGGGGTCCCATTCATTGCAGGACCAAACTTTCTGTGTCATATTATAATCTGTCTCTTAAAATCCTTTTCAATTATTCCATATAGTTGTGGGAAAGTATCTGCAAAACTTTGTCCTCTGTATTCATCCATGCGTTTCATCCAAATAAGAAATAGTTCATATCCATCTTCTGACATTGCTGGTAGTTGTAAATAGTTTCTAATATCATCACGTTCAACTATTTGTAATATTTGTTCTTTAACATGTGGTGCAAAGTTTCTAATGTTCATAAACTTTGGTCCTTCTGCAAAACCTATCCAAGGATACTGTCCAAATGTTTCATTCTGCCATTCCATTATCTCATCTATATTTAAAATATTTTGCATTGACATAGTCATATTACCGAATATCTTTGTAGGTATTCCCAAATTCATATTATTTAAATCATCTACTACGTCTAGTAATACTTCCCATTTGCCTGGATATCTTAAATATTCAAATCTACTTTCTATACCGTCAATACTCAAACTGATATCTATACCTTTGAAGTGTTTCCATAGTTCTTTTAATCTATCTGTTGGTTTGTTTGTAGCATTTGAATTGTACATCAATGTTATATCTTTTGCTCTACCTTGGTCCACTAGGTACTGTAGGATATCAAATTGTGTTATGTTCAACAAAGGTTCCCCACCAAAAAACTCTAGCCTTTCTATGTTTTCTGAAATAGGAATCCATTCTGCCATAGGTACATGCGTGGGTGGAAACTTGGATATAAATGGACCACCGTCTCCATACAAGTCTAAATACTCTCTACCTTCTGGATCAAACTGATTACTATCATGAGCACCACAACTTCTACATGCAAGATTACAAACATTACTGCTTCTGTAAACAATAACCTTAGGTCCTTGTAAAAATTTTTCTGATTTTATAAAGTCTTCGTAAATGTCAGTATGCTTATATTGTTCTAACATCCTCTTTCTAAGACTAGGCTTTCCAATTTCTTCTTCTGTAAAACATCTTTTACACTCAGATGCTTGTTCATTATTAAGATGTTTTTGTCTTAGGTTATTTAATTCTTTGGCGTCCCATTGTTCTGAAGCATTAAGATGAGCATGGGGCCAATCACCTGCACCAAAAGGACATGGTGAATTCCATCCTCTGACATCTGGTCGTGTCATTATGAATGGTGCTAGACAAAGGTTGTCTGGTTTTTCTTTAGGTATTTTTAAACTCATCAGCAATATTTATCGTATGTATTGCTGGAGCATCTTCTATATGTGGTGAATCAAACTCTTGTAAAACTCTTGCTACGTCATCATTAGATTCAAAATACATGATCCATTGGTTACCCATATCTTTGACTACACAATATTGTCCTATGGCATTGTCATATAACCAATCGCATACTGCAAAATCATTTGTAACAAACTTGTTACTCAACATAGTAGCAAATTTTTCTGTTCCTGCTAACGAACTAAATTCTGATTCAGTTAGTTTATTAAATCTTCTAATCATAATATTGTATTCTCCCAGTCAGACCATCTGACAAAATCTAATTTCTTATCTTCTTCTGTTACACCATACAACCAATGTGGCTTACCTAAGTTTTCTATCTGTAATCTTTGTGCAATAAAGGTAGCCCACTCCATAGGTCGAGTATTAGCCGCAGGACATATACCAAATGCATTTACTTTCTTTGCTCTTTGATTCCATATCAATTCATAATCCACTGCTCTAAATGTTTTGTATAACTGTAAGTTATTCCATTGTGGATTATGGTCTGCTGATATTTGACTTGTAATATAACATACTTGATGATTAGGTATGCTTGTAATTTTTTTATTGTTTATTAAGTAGTCTATTAAGAATGTTTTAAAGAACAATTGATTCCTATTATCAATCCACCATTTGTTAAATATTTGAAATGAATCTGTTGAGTCATAATCTATCATAGGTTGTGGAAGTTCTTGTACCATACCTACATTGATATTGAATATAACTCTTTGAGGACATTCTAAAAGGTCAATATTATCTGATATCCAGTCTTTAATATCTGCAGGATGATAAGATACTTGTTTGATGTCTAAGAAATTGTCTTCTTGTCTACCAAACTTTATTACATCTCCTTCTAGAGTAGATGCAATTTGTTGTGACCATTGTGAACTGGCACCAAATAACCATGTTGACATCTATTGTTTTCTCTCATAAGGTACAGTAACACCAAATGGTGATTGAGGAACTTTACCGCCATAGCCTCCGCCATGTACAATAAACAATGTATCACAGTAGTTTTCATCTCCCCAACTATCCCAAGGGTAACCATCTGTAAACATAACAAACTTCTTAGGTACAATACCTTCTTCTTTAAAGTAGTTCCAGCAACACTCAAAGTCTGTACCACCGCCACCTGCTGGCTCGTAGTCTAAAAACTCATCCATATTGTGTTCTGTAAATACTTGTGGATTGTGTACTTCTGTATCAAAACAGAACAAGTGTATTCTAAAATCACTGTATTGATCCATAACACCTTTTGTTTCACTAAGGATATCTATCATCATATCATTTGTCATTGAACCTGACGTATCAATACCCATTGCAATATCAATAGTATCTTCTCTATCTAAGCCAGGCATCCATATACCTTGGTCGATACCTTTACGTGAAGGTGTATTAAAATTGTAATCACTTTTAATAACTGATTGTATTTCTTGTGGCAACAACTCTCTCCAACTCAACTGAGGTTGTATCAAACTGTCAACTAATCTTTTAACACCACTAGGTAAGTTACCAGCACCAGCCGCCTTTGCCGCCTGGATAGTAGCATTCTTAAATTGTTCTTTGATGTTACGTTTTTCTTCAGCAGTATATTTTACAGGACCTTTCTTGCCATCGTTAGCATCGCCTTCTTTGTCTGCATCATCACCAGGAGCATTACCTGTACCTTGGTCATCATCACTGTCGTCCATATCTAAATGAACATCAAGTGTAGACATATCTATAATACGTCCTTCTTCTTCAGCCTGTTTGTAAAGGTCTTCATAAACTTCTTCTGATGTCCACTTTTGATATTTGTAATCAAAACATATATCAACTAATTGAATCTTCTTACCAACGTTACCTTCTACCAAATCCATGTTCACTACATAGTCATTTGCAATGTTCCAAAGTAAAGGTTGCTTGTCTCCCCTACGACCAAAGTGGTCATAAACACAATGCTCAACTTCATGTCCACATAAGAAAACAAGTTCCTCTTGATCCAATGCATCAATAAAGTTTCTATTGTAGTAAAAATATTTGCCATCAGTTGCGGCAGTTGGACACCATTCAGTAGCATCTTTAAACTCTAACCTACAAGCCAAGTTACCATAGAAAGGACAATGCAATAGCATGTTGATACGAGCCGCAATCAAACGGTCTTCTATTTCAGCAGTTGTCTTAGTTGTTTCAGGTATTTCAGCAAGTGCCTTATGAGCAGTATCATTAGGCGACCCCTCACTAATCTTGGGTGCCTTTGTTGCTTGATGTAAAATGTCTGCCATAGTTTCCTACTCCTATATTATTTACATATTATAGGGTCTTTTAGGGCCAAAGTCAACCTTTTTTTTCATTAAATTTGGTTAAATAAGTGTATGGGAATCTTCAAAAATTGGTTTAAAAATAACAACTTAGTAGTATGTGGAGATTCTTTTGGCACAATTGATGCACGTCAGGACGTGGATAAACAATGGCCCAACCTATTAAATGCTACAACTCTAGCAAGAGCAGGTGCATGTTCTACATATATACATGCCCAAGTAAAATATGCTGTAGAAGAACTTGAAGCAGATGAACTTATTGTTTGGTCAACTTCTGCTGATAGGTTTATATTTCCTATTCAACCAAATAAAAAATCCCAAAGTATTACTCCAAGTTTAGAGCCTAGAAGTTTTAATCCATCTGACTGGGAAGATGCAGAAATAACTGCAGGTCCAATCAAAGCAAATACCATAAGAACAAATCTAAGAGAGTTTGAAATAAACTATCAGTATCCTGATTATGATCCTAAATGGCATAGTGATATTATTAGAAACTTTAATGTTCCTGGAGGGCCTTTTAACAAACCAAATAAAGATTGGACAGAAGGTCAGGTTAAAGCATTTAGAACATATATTTTGTATCTATCTGATACTCAAAAAATGTTGCACACTAGAAATTTAATCATGGAAAATATGTGTTACTATCTTACACATAAAGAAATACCTACAACTATTGTAGATTTAGTACATGATTTTAAATTTGATAGTGATTACGTTACTGTTATAAACGAACTTCCTATAAAGGAATTCAATGTTGATTATGATTGTAGTTTAAATCATATGGATTATGATATGCATTCAATAATTGCTGACTTTTTCCAGAATCTATAGCCAAAAAAAACCTCCCGTATCTTTCGACTTGGGAGGGTAAAACACGTTATCGTTTGTAGGAGTAACGATGTAGGATACAACAACGAAGTTTTAATTGACCTTTAAGAGGTTGGGAATAAGTATTTCCAGTACCTCTCTTTGAACTCCTTCTTACCTGCAAGTTTACGAGGTTTGATATCTATATCATGGTCACTAAGAACTGTCTTAGCAGAGTATATAACTAACTCTGGTTCAAAGTTATCCATAATAAAGTCGAAGAATAAATCAACTCCTTTATCAAAAGCCTTCTCATCATTCTTACTTTGTAAGTCTGCTAGTTCATAACATAGACCTACAGCGAATGAATATTGTGCAGATTTCTCTTTAATAGAAAGTTTTTTAACCTGACCATTCAGAACATCTTCTGGATTAGGTAATTGGCTAGATATTTTTCTGTGTTCACAGAACTTAATAGCCATCCCTTCACCAATAGCACCAGCAATTTCTGCCTTTTGCTGGAAGTCTGAAGCAGTATCAAAACCTTCAGTGTTTAATATTTCACTTACATAGTTCCAACTTCTTGGAGTAGCAAATGATTGACTTGATGTTTTAGGATCAAAGTCAAACAAATCTGCTTTACTATATGTAAGGTAACCAATAACATCTTGGTGAACAGTATTGTTGACTGCCCAAACTGACCAATCTTCAAAGTTCACTTCCATGTTAATGTGTCTAAATCTGTTTGCCAACGGACTAGGCATTCTATAAGTAACACCTCTGTCGGTCTCTCTGTTACCAGCGGCAACAATTTTAACATTACCAGGCATTGTGTATTGACCAATACGACCATTCAATACTAATTGATAAGCCGCCGCCTGTACACTTGGAGGTGCAGAGTTTAACTCATCTAAAAATACTACAATAGTATCATATGAGTCAGCCAACTCTTGTGTTGGAAGGTCAGCCGGTGGTGCCCACTCCATTGTGTTAGTTTCTGGATTCCTGAAAGGATATCCACGCAAGTCAGTTGGCTCCATAAGAGCAAGACGCATATCAATCATATACGCATTACCTAACTCACCTGAATCAACAATTTGTTGAACTAACTCTGATTTTCCTATTCCGGGAGGACCCCATAGGAAGATAGGACGTTTTGCCTTCATTGCTCGAAGAACAATGTCCCTTGTGTCACTTGGACGAACTTGTAGTGTTTCCATAATATTACTCCTAAAAAATTACTTTATTTCCTAACCTACATATACTATTATACTTCTTTTCTAGTCGAAGTCAACCTTTTCTTGCAAATCATACCAAATTTTCTGCAAATCTTTACGCAATTTCTCTAAATCATTCTCTAATAATGCCTGATTTAACTTAAATGCACCTCGTTCTATGTTCTTTATATATTCAAATGTTAGGTCAAATAGAGCATCACATCTGGACATATCTTGAGTTATTTGGTCCATACTGTATGATCCTACTAGTTCCATATCTTCTTCTTTTGGGTAATTCTGTGTGTTCAGCAGTTTGTCTGCTAGGTCTGGTTTCTCTGCTTGGAGAAACTTTTCGAAGTCTTTTCTTTGTTCTGGACTCAGTTGACCAACTAAATCGTCCATTACTTCTCTGACAATAATTGCTATTGCCTTAGGATCTTTTAATTCCTTTTGTTCTTTCGTGGGGAAAGGAATGACATTATTTTTGTCATTCCCATCGCCGTCTTTCTTGTCTACCATACTCTAGTATTCACAGTGATTAGTTCACCAACTTCTGGTTTGTAATCTCTAGTTACATACGCAATGGTTCCATCAGAAAGTCTACCTGTAATTGAATATCCAATCACTACTGGTGCATTATATGGTACAGCATTAGTGACCAGTTCTATTCTGCATTCGTCTGCTTTATTCTTGTGGTTATAGTTATTACCAAGTCTATTACCTAATAGTCCTGCAACAATCTTACCTGCATCGTTGGCGCCAAGTTCATCTGCAATAGCAACTCCAACTGCTGATCCTACTAGACCACTTGTTGAACCAAAACCTCTGTCTGTTATTTGCTCAAGAAATCCTTCTGAATTACGTTTATAACATACTTCTTGTTTTTGTTGCACATTTTTATATGTGGTTTGCATACTGTGAAGTTCATTCACATTAGTTACTTCTAACACTTGTTGATAAACTTGCCCTGCTGATGCAAAAGGCGATATCAATGTTAGTGTTACAGCCACTAATCCAACTAAAAAATAATCTAATTTACGCATAATATACTCCTGTTTTATTACTTTAACTTACTATTATACATGTATTATGTAGTATGTCAACCTTTTTTTGCCATAAAAAAAGGCAGAAAACTGCCCTTTTTTCATCCGTGTAAGAAATGCTATCTACACTCATATAGTTATATATGTAATTTTTCAGTGAATCTTACACATTCACTGTTACTTTAGTCCATGTCATTTTGCTCCTCATGATTATCAATGTAATTTTTAATTGCTGTTATAATAGCAGATTCTAGTAAGATACCTACTGTCTTAGTATCTATATCTAATGTTAGTCTAGCAGTACCATCTGGTTGCTCTTCAATTTCAATTACTTCTATACTCATTTGTCTTCTACTTTACCTATAAAATTTCCCATTTTCATTCTAAAC
>CENP01022233.1_pt1 | contig 39350 bp, 32 predicted proteins | sample 361281 | NCBI WGS metagenome assembly CENP01 (sample SAMEA2591122, study PRJEB7988) | marine metagenome | biome: marine biome (ENVO:00000447); feature: deep chlorophyll maximum layer (ENVO:xxxxxxxx); material: saline water (ENVO:00002010), including plankton (ENVO:xxxxxxxx) | depth 70 m
GGAGTTAATATTTTTTCACCAATTATATTGCTTTCAATATCAACATTTAAAGTTGAATTAATTTTTTTAATGATACATTTTTTTAGCTCATTCTTAATTTTTTCCCAATCTTGTCCGCTATCATGTGGAGAATTTATGAGTATAAACCAATTTTCACATCCTGCTGGAGCATCTCCCCTTACAATTTTTGATGTAGAGCATATATAAACAGTTGGATCATTAAAAATTGATTTTTTATTGAATATATAATCAAATTCCTTCTTCTGATCTTTAGTAAATATTATATTATGCACATTAAGATTTGAGAAAGTTTTATTCATATTCCAGTAAAAAACAACTGCTGAGCTTGATGGTTGGTAATTTTTGATAAAAAAAGGCTTTCTATATCCTCTTAAAAGTCTATCGTAAGTCAAGTTTATATCCATATTAGAGATTATGATATCCGCTTTATGATTTATTTTATTTATTAATACTCCAACTGCAGACTTATTTTTAATCATGATACTATCAACCTCTGAATTAAAATGAAATTTCACACCAAGATCTATTGCAAGATTATATAAAGAGTATGAGATATCAGATATGCCTTTTCTTGGCATGAAAACTCCAAGGTTATGCTCTAAATGTTGAATAATTGACATTATTCCAGAAGTCAGATAGGGGCTTGATCCATTGTAAGTTGCAAACCTATTGAATAGTTGGATTAACTTTTCATCCTTAAAATATCTTTTATTTAATGAGTTTAAACTGATAAATATGTTTAACCGTAAAAAATTTAATATTGCTTTTAATGAATCTAATGATAAGTATGTTGAAATTTTATGTAGTGACTTTTGTAAAAATATTTTTTTTATCAGATTAAATTTTTTCTCTGAGTTAAAGATGTATTCTTCAACTTTGTTTTCCTCTTTATTAAACTTCTTATGAACTTCGTGAATAAACTTTTGACTATCTGAATAGGCGTTAAAAACATGACCATCATCCCAAAAATATTTACATACTATGTTAAGTTTATCATACTTAAAATATTTATCAATATTTACTCCTGCATCTTGAAATATATCTTCAATAAGATTAGGCATTGTAAATAATTTTGGTCCAAAATCATGTCTAAAATTGTCAAGGTAGAAATCAGTCAGTTTTCCTCCTACATTTTCATTCTTCTCAAAAACCTCAACATCATATCCTTTAGACTTTAGTCTAATTGATACAGCAAGACCAGCAATTCCTGAGCCAATTATTATTACCTTCTTTTTCAATTGTATTCTTTTATGGATAAAATATTAGATCTAACAAATAGCTCTTCTGAATACCATTTATCTTTTCTAGCTTTATTTATTATTTTTAAATGGTTTTTATCAGAGTAAGCATAATCCTTCATTTTCTGCTCACTTTCCCAAATACTTATAGTTGCCTGTTCTATAACGGGAAGTTCACCTATGCCTTTGTAAAACTCTGCTCCATTGTGACTTTTTATAGATTTAGCAGCTAAGGAAGTATTAATTAAAAAATTAATTAGCTTGTTCAATCTTACTCTTGCTCTTGTAATAACTATAATCTTTCCCCCACTATATAAACTGGAATTTTTAAAAGGATTTATACCATTCCATAATCCAACAAAATTGTAGGGATCAATTTTAATTTCTATTCTTTTAGAGGATTTACTATGAATCTCATTAATGATATTATTCTCACTAATAAATTTTCTTCTATAATGATCATTTTCCCAAGATGAGATCATTACATATGTTGAAAAGTCAGGGATTAAACTAAAACCATCATTAGAGCCAGTTCCCATAAGTTTTATAAACTTTAAACCACTACAATTAAAAAGGTTTTTATTAAATGTATAAGTACCCATGAGCTTAAACATCCAAAGCTTATTTTTACTAAAATAAAATTGATCAATATAATAAGTCAATTAATAAGATTTAGGTATTGAAATATACAAAAAAACCCTACATATGTAAGGTTTTTTGTGGTACCACCAGGAATCGAACCAGGGACACAAGGATTTTCAGTCCTTTGCTCTACCAACTGAGCTATGGTACCAAAAAGCAAAGGCAAATATATTAATTTTAAATAAAGCTCTATTCAAATGTTTCTGTAATTTTATAAAAAAATGAAGTATGAACTTGGTGATTGATATAGGTAATTCGAGAGTTAAATTATTTTTATTTAAAAATGATAAAATAACTTTTCGTAGCATTTGTAATCATAATGAGTTTATTAAAACACTCCAGACTCTCCCATTTAAGGAACAAATAATTAATGTTATCTCATCTACTGTTTCAACAAACTACGATGATATAATTGAAATAAACCTCAAAGATTCTAATTATTTTAAATTATCAAATAAAAACTTAAAACTACCTTTTCGAAATAATTACAAGACATTAAATTCATTAGGTCAAGATAGATTAGCTCTAGTTTCATCCGCAGTATTTAACTACCCTAATTCTAACACTTTAATTATAGATGTTGGTACGTGTATAACCTATGATTTCGTAGATTTCAAAAACATATATTATGGGGGTGCTATATCTCCTGGCATTAACTTAAGGTATTCAAGCTTAAATGAACATACTTCAAATCTTCCATTATTGGAATTTAAAGAAATTGATACATTAATTGGAACAAATACAGAAGATTCAATACATTCTGGTGTATACAATGGTGTTATTGCGGAAATAAATGATCATATAGAAAAGCTTTATTTTGATTATATTGACCTAAATGTAATTGTAACTGGAGGATCCTCAAAGTTTTTGTTTAATAGGATAAAAAATGCAATATTTGCGGACCAAGATTTTCTTGCAATTGGTCTAAACAATATTATTAATTATAATGAGAACTTATAAAAGCCATATTTTTACCTTAATAATTATTTTTTTTAATTGCTATGCTTTTTCTCAAAATACTGGCTCACCATATTCTCTAAATGAATTAGGAGAAATTAATTTTCTTGGAAACGTATCAAATATTTCAATGGGTGGAGTTAATTCATTAATTGATTCAATTGAATTTAATATAAATAATCCCTCTTCTCTAGCAAAACTTCAATTGACAAATTATCAAGTTGGAACATTCTATAAATCTTCATCTATATCAAATAATTTAAATACTGATAAATTTAACTCTGCGAATATTAATTATATAGCTATTGGTATACCAACAAAAAAATTTGGCTTTGGTTTTGGGGTTCTGCCATATTCATCTGTAGGATTTAACTTACAAACTTCGAATGATTATAATTCTATTAACAGTTTGAGTTCAAGATTATTTGCTGCTGAAGGCAATTTAAATAGGGTTTTTTTTTCCTTGGGTATACCATTGTTTAAATTCTTTTCTGTAGGGGGGTCTTTAAATTATAATTTTGGAAAATTTTCTTACGAAAAATATAATCAGTACGATAATATTAACTATGGTACATACTCATATAGTAGTTCAGAAATTACTGGTTTTAATTATATTGTTTCATCAAGCTTAACAATTCCATTAAAAAATGATTTAAAAGCCAGTTTTATATTTAATTATAATCCATCTACTAAATTAAACTCTTATAATGTTGAATCATTATATACTTCGACATCTTTTGCCATAAACACAGAAACACTTGGAGATTTCATTGATGTTGATCTTAGTTTAAGTGGCCTTGAAAACACTGATCTTATTATTTCAGATAAGTCGATTTACTCTTTTGGTTTGGAAAAGAAGAATAAATGGTTTTTAGGGGTTCAATATGAAAATAAATTGTCTTCAAGTTTTGATAATAAATTCTTAAGTTTGAGTAATATTTCTTATCGTGACTCCAAAGTGTTTTCAATTGGAGCTTATTATATTCCAGATAGTTCATCTTTAACTAGTTATTGGAAAAGAGTTAAATACAGATTTGGGGTTAGAAATGAAGTAAAAAGTATTTTATTAAATAATTTGCCTGTAAATCAATTTAGTTTAAATTTGGGGCTTGGTTTACCGTTTTCAGGGTTTTCAAAAGTTAATTTTGGCCTTGAGGTTGGGACTATTGAAGACGATAACCAATCTCTAAAAGAAAACTATTTTAGTTTAAGATTAGGATTATCGTTAAACGATATTTGGTTTATTAAAAGAAAGTTTAATTAACTATTTTTAAGATATAAGATTTTGTATAGTTAAATTTGAAATATGAGTTACACAAAGTTTCTTAAGAGTTTACTTTTTCTAGTTGTTACCTCCCAATCTTTTACCCAGCTAAGTTCTAATGAATGCATGGAGCAACTATCTTTATTTGCAGAATCTGCAAAGATCAGAAATTATGAAGCAGCTTATGAGCCATGGAAGTCTGTCCTTGATAATTGCCCTAAACTAAATGTTGCTACTTATCAATTCGGAGAAAGAATTTTGAAAGATTTTATTTCAAAATCTGATGAAGATAGCAAAGAAAAATATGTTAATGAATTAATCAACCTATATGATACTTGGGCTGAAAATTTTCCTATGAGAAAAGGTGTTAATCAAGTAGGTAAAATATTTAGTAGTAAAGGTCAAGCAATGTTAGATAATGGTTTTAAAGATCAAGCTCTCATATATGAAACTTTTGAATATGCATTTAATAATGACCCCTCAAGTTTCACAAATCCAAAATCTCTTGCATATTATTTTATAACTGCATACAATCTATATAAATCTGGTTCAGATATTACCCTAGAAGATCTATTTGAGAAATACGAAGAGCTTACTGAAAAGTTTCAGCTCTTGCAAATAAATATTTCAAGAAATTTGGATAAAATTCTCAACAAAGAAGAATCTGGTATTGCATTATCCTCATCCGAAACTAGAAATAAAAAAATCTATAATACTAACTCAAATGCAGTCGGATCTTATTTAAAATTATTAGACCAGACAATTGCAAAAGAAGCTACTTGTGATATTTTAATCCCATTATATACTAAGAATTTTGAAGAAAATAAAAATAATTCTCTTTGGATAAGAAGAGCAGCTGGGAGATTAGACGGTAAAGATTGTTCTGATAGCCCTCTTTTTGTAACTTTGGTAGAACAACTTCATAGCTTAGAGCCATCAGCTGATTCAGCTTACTATCTTGGAATTTTAAATGATAAAAAAGGCAATTCTGATGAAGCTTTAAAATATTATCAAGAATCTGTTACTTTAGAATCAGATAATTATAAAAAGGCTAACATTTTATATAAAATTGCAGTAAAGTTTAGAAATGCTAATAGAAGAGTATCTGCCAGAGATTATGCTGAGCAAGCACTATCTTATCAACCATCAATGGGAAAAGCTTACTTATTAATTTCTAATTTGTACGCAGATAGTGCCAATGGTTGTGGAGACTCTCAATTTAACAAAAGAGCAGTTTTTTGGTTAGCTGCTCAAACAGCTAGAAAAGCTGGTAGAGTAGATGCATCCTTAAAGAAATTGGCAGATAGAACAGCTATAGCATTTGAAGGAAGAGCTCCAACCAAAACAGATATATTCACAGAAGGTAACCAAGGATCAACAATTACATTTCCTTGTTGGATAAGAAGGAGTATAAAGGTCCCAACCCTTTGATCAATGAATTATAAATATTTTGTCATTATTTCTTTATTACTGTCATGTAATACAGATGCTGATGCAGTTTTAGAATCAAATCCCTCACTTAATAAAGTTCCTCTTAGTATTGCTCAAAACTTCTCTTTGATTTATTCAGATTCAACAATACTAAAGTCCTTGATTACAGGAGAAAAGCATTATGATTTTTCAAATGATGAGCTAAACTATTCAGAACTATACGATAATATAGAGCTAATAATTTATGATAATAATAAAACTTCAAATATTAAATCAGATTATGCCATAATATATAATTTACATAAGTTTATAGAGTTCAATGGAAATGTTAAAATTACTACAACTGATAATGAGTTATTAGTAACAGATCAATTATTTTATGATACTGAAAATAATTGGCTTTTCACTGAACAAAAATTTGAGTATACTGATAATACAAATAAAATTATTGGAAATAGACTTGACTCTAACAGAGACTTTACAGATTTGATAACAGGAGAATTAAGAGGTTCAATAAACATAATAGATTAATGAGAAACTATTTAATATCTGAAATAATTTATTGGGTGATAGCAATAATATCTATATTTAGCGTTTTTGAAAACTGGAATATTGATAAAAATAGAGCATATATTTTTTTAGGATTCACTATACTTTCTGTTTTTATGGCTTTATTTAGAAGATATTTTAGAATTAAGTATTATAAAAAAAAGGATAGATGATAATTTTATTTAGCCTTCTTTCTTCAGCATTTTTCTCAGGAATGGAAATTGCTTATGTTTCATCTAATAGAGTAAATCTTGAAATTGAAAAAAATCAATCAGGCTTAATCCCAAAAACACTTTCTATAATTACACAGAATCCTTCTAGGTTCATTGCTACAATGCTTATTGGAAATAATTTTGCTTTAGTCATCTATGGAATATTTATGGGGCAATTTATTTTTGATAATATGCCATATATTAACCTTGCATCACTAAATGAATTATCAGCATTATTAATCCAAACTACTATATCCACTTTTGTAATTTTAATCGCAGCAGAATTCATACCAAAAGTAATTTTTCAGATTTATTCTAATCTTTTTATGAAAATTTTTGCAATTCCAGCTTATGTTTTTTATCAGTTATTCTATCCTATTACTAGTTTAGTAACAATTATTTCTAGTTTTATTTTAAAGAGATTTTTTAAAGTAAATGATATATCATCAGAAAATTCATTTTCAAAATTAGAATTAGAAAATTATATAGAAAGTGAAATAGAAAATTCTAATGAAAATCTTGATACTGAAATAGAAATTTTTCAAAATGCACTTGAATTATCCGAAATCAAAGCAAGGGATATTATGGTTCCTAGAGCAGAAGTAATTGCTATTGATGAATTAACGGACTTAAAAAAGGTTAAGGAGATTCTTATTCAAACAGGTCTTTCAAAAATTCCTGTATACAAAGATTCAATTGATAACATTATTGGGTACCTTCATTCTTTTGACTTCCTTAAAAAACCTTATAATTTAAAAGATTTCATTTTACCCATTGAGTTTATTCCAGAGCCAATGATAGTAAATGATGTTTTAAAACGCCTGACTAGGCAAAGAAAGAGCATTGCAGTGGTAATTGATGAATATGGTGGTACATCTGGAATAATTACGGTAGAGGATATAATTGAGGAGTTATTTGGTGAAATTGAGGATGAACATGATAATTATGATTATTATGAAAAAAAGATTTCAGAAAATTTATTTGAGTTTTCGGCAAGGTTAGAAATAGAATATTTAAACAAAAAGCATAACCTTGATCTTCCAGAGAGTGATTCATATGACACTTTGGGAGGATTAATTGTTTTTAATAAAGAAGAAATTCCTAATATTGATGATGAAATAATTATTGATAAATACTCAATTAAAATAACTGAAGCAACATCTTCCAAAATAGAAAAAGTACTCTTAAAAAAAATTCAATCAAAATAGTATTTTATAATACTTAATTGTATTTTCGAAAATTATTTGAAACTATGGCTATACTTGGACAGATAAGAAAAAGATCAATTTTTTTAATCCTAGTTATTGGGATGGCTCTTTTTGCATTTGTTATTTCAGGAGTTTTTACATCAAATGGAGGGTTTGATTCAAATAAACCAATTGGTGAAATTAATGGGGAAGAAATTGACTTCGAAATCTTTAACTCTATGGTTGAACAATCTCAAGCCGTTTATGGATTAAATACAATAAAAGCAGTCAATTTAGCTTGGGAACAAGGTTTACAAAATCAAATTTTAATTCAAGAACTTGAAAAATTAGGTATAGATGCTGGAAAGAATCAATTAGAACAAATTATTTCTCAAGACCAATCTATTGCTTTAAACCCTATATTTCAAAATGAAATTGGTCTTTTTGATTTTAACCTTTTCTCAAATTATATTACACAACTCAAATCAACCAATCCATCTTTATATAATTCATGGAGGCTTCAGGAAGAAAATTTTATAACTATTGCAAAACAAAAAATTTATTTTGATTTAATTAGGTCAAGTATTATACAAACAAATATTGAATCAAAAATTCAATATCATTTAGAAAATGATAAGGTCAATCTCCAATATTTAAGGATTCCATATGAAAACATTCCTGACTCTCTTTTCAAAATTAAAGATTCTGAAATTTTATCTTACATGAAGAAAAACAAAGATGGATATGAAATAAGTGAATCAAAAGAAATTGAATATATATATATTCAAGACAATGCCTCAGAACTTGATATAAATAATATTATATCAAATCTTGAACAGCTTAGAGATGGGTTCAATCAATTAAACAGGGTTACAAATAATGTTGATTATGTTGAAGGTTTCAAAGACACAAAAGAAATATCAGAATTCATTGACATATACTCCGATATAAGTTGGGACTCAATCTATTTAACAAGAGAAGATTTAAAGAGTGATTATGATGATATACTTTTTGGATTAAACATAGGTCAGGTTTTTGGACCATACAAGGATGATAATTTTTACAAGATTTCTAGAATGGTTGGTAAAAAACGAGAAGGTAACTTAAATAAAGTTTTACTAGCGAATGTTGTAAAAGAGATTATACCTTCAAACGAGTCTTCAAATAATAATTACAGGAAAGCATCACAGGTTGAATTTGATGCTAATAATGATCTTCCTCTTAATCAAAGTGATGTTGCTCTACCAATTAATAATTTTGAATCATTTGAGGAGTTTGATGAAGGTATTCCTGGAATTAATAATTCTAGACAAGTTATTAAATGGTTATATGATAAAGGATCAAAGGTAGGTGATGTTAGAAGATTCGATTTAGCTGATGGATATCTTGTTGCAAAGATTATTCAGTTTAATAAAAAAAGATTAACTAATATTGATAAAGTTAGAGATGAAATTTCTAAAATTATTTTAAATGATAAAAAATTTAGTTATTTAAAAAATAAATATAAATCTACAATTGATATTGAATCAATAGCAATTGAAAATAATATTGATGTAGAAAATGCATCTGCTGTTACTCAAAGTGACCCTATTCTAGTTGGAGCAGGTCCTGAGCCATATATTATAGGTTCTTCATTTTCTCTGATGGAAGATGAAACATCTGAATTGCTTAAAGGAAATAATGGTATATATATAGTTAGATTAAAATCAAAACAAACTGCTGAAGAGTTTAATTTAAGTCAAGATATAACCAATTCATCAATTGAAAGTGAATTAGAAAGAATGTCTCTATTAATCCCAGATGTTCTTGAATCCAACGCAGAAATTATTGATAATAGAAGTTTCTATTATTAATTTAATATCAATTTATCAAACTCGAAAATAAAGTTAAATCCTTTATTCTTAAAATATGTTTCAGTTTCAGACTCATTGGATGATGCAAGGATAAAGTCTCCACCCCACGCACCTAAACTTTTAATTTCACCATTAAAATCATTAAATAGTTTATCCTTAATTTTCTCTTTTGAGATTAATTTTGATATTATATTTTCGTGTTCTCTTATAAGTTTGTTGAATTCTGATTGATCTTTGCATATAATAATCCTTTTTGTAATTTCTGAAATCTCAGAAATACCAATTTTTGAATTTACCTTTTCTTTGAAATCTATTATTTCATCCAAGGAATTTTGTTTTTTATTTAGATAGACAAAATATAGTTTATCTTTAAAAGATGGGTTAAAATCAATTTTTGTAATTTCTTTTTTATCATCATATAATCTATATAGTAGTGAGCTATTTGACTCAGCACATGCAATATCATAACCACTTCCATTAAAGAATTTATAATTGAGCTCATATGGGTCAACCCCTGAAAGTTTTGAGATATTATTAATCAATGTTGATGAAGAGCCTAAACCCCAATTCTTATCAAATGTTAATTGAGTATTTATTGTTGAGCCATTTGATTTTAAAAAATTAGTTTCTTTTTCTCTGATATAACTTATTAGTTCTTTTATAATTCTTGAAATTTCTTTTGATGAAGAATATAAAATATCCAGATTATCTTTATCTATTTCACATTTAAACCAAATCTCTTTATCATTATTATAGCTTGTCCAGTTGATAATATTAGAGTCATTGTCATTTATTTCTAAATACTGCCCATAGACTGAAGGTAATGCTAGAGATAATGCTCCATTAAGAACAAAATATTCTCCTGTTATTAAAAGCTTACCATTACTATAAAATTTCATATTTACTTATTGGATTTAATAAACTCAGAAACTGAGCTATTATTGATCTCTTTGTCTAAAAAATATTTCTTAGCTCTTTTAATCTGATCTTTGTTAGCTTTATTTTTAATCAGTAGGTTGATAAGATGCATTTTCATATGCCCTTGCTGAATGCCGGATGTAATTAATGATTTAACTGCAGCAAAATTTTGAGCAAGTCCAACACAAGCAATAATACTCATAAGATCTCTAGACGAAGGATTACCTAGTATTTGTAATGATAGCTTAACAAGTGGGTGCAAATCAGTAATCCCTCCAACTGTTCCTACTGATAGTGGAATTTTAATGCTTAATCTAAATTTATTATTCAAAATTGTACATTCTGATAAACTCTCATATTTAGAATTTAATGATGCATAAGAGTGAATACCAGCTTCTACTGCCCTAAAATCATTTCCCGTGGCAATTAAAATTGCATCTATTCCATTCATAATCCCTTTATTATGAGTAACTGCTCTGCTGATATCAATTTTAGCAATATCAAAAGCATATTTCATTTTTTTTGCAAACTCATCTGATTCAATACCATTAATATCAACTAAATCTTTAATATCGCATTCTGCATAGGCTTCAACAATACAATCTGGTGTATAATTTGATAATATTGACATTATTATATTTATACTATTACCACTTTTAACGAAATAATCATATTGTTTAGACAATTCGTCTATTTTTTTTGACATTGCTTCTAGGCATGAATTAATAAAATTAGCTCCCATTGAATCTGAAGTATCAAAATCAATTGATAATTGGAAATAGTTTTTTAGATCACTTGTTTTATCAATAATATTTATTGCAGATATACCACCACCTCTTTTTTTCATATTCTTTGTTATATTGTCAGTGGATTTAAGTATTTCTGCTTTATTTTTATTTATAAATTCTTTGAGAGCTTCTTTATCTCCATCAAAAGAAAGGTATATGTGTCCTCTTTTAGTGAAACTTTTAACTTTAGATTTAAATCCTCCTTTATCAAACCAGAATTTAGATGCATTTGACAATGCAGCAACAACTGAACTTTCCTCTGTTACAATTGGTATAGTATAATTTTTATTATTTATTAAAAAGTTTGGTGATAAAGAATATGGAAGATAAAAGTTTGAAATACTGTTTTCAGAAAATGAATCATGTATAGCTTGGGTGTCTTTATTAGAATTTAAATAATTATCAAGTATTGATTTAACTTGATTTGAATCATCAAACATTTTTTCACTTAACCAATCAATCTTTTCCTCCCTTGAAAGTTTTGAAAAACCAATTATTTTTTTTGGCATAATTTTCTTTTCTTTATGTAAATATAAGTGAAAACAAACTCAATATAATTTAAGGCATTGAACAGTGAATAATATTAATCTATTTAATGGAGACGAAATAAATCAAAAAACAATTCTTGGCCATCCATCTGGACTTTTTACACTTTTTTTTACTGAAATGTGGGAAAGGTTTTCATATTATGGAATGCGCGCAATACTTGTTTTATTTCTAATCTCCTCTATTGATAATGAGGGATGGGGATGGGAAAGATCAGATGCTTTAGTATTATATGGTTGGTACACTGGGCTTGTATATATTACTCCAATTTTTGGTGGACTAATTGCAGATAGATTAATAGGATACAGGAAAGCTGTTGTCTATGGGGCTCTTCTTATGACACTTGGTCATGCAGCTATGGCCCTTGAGGTTTTTTATGATTTTTATTTATATGTTGGTTTAAGTCTTTTAATATTAGGAAATGGGCTTTTTAAGCCAAATATAAGCTCGATAGTAGGTCAAATGTATAAAGATGATGGAAAAATCAAAGATGCTGCATACACAATATTTTATATGGGCATTAATTCTGGTGCCTTTTTAGGAATTCTTCTATGTGGTTATATTGGTGAAACTGTTAATTGGCATTATGGTTTTGGTCTAGCAGGAATATTTATGTTATTCGGAATGCTTCAGTTTCATTATGGACAAAATATTTTTGGATCAATTGGTTTAAAACCAATTGAAAAAAAAGATGAGAAAAATTTAGATGTTAAGGAAAATCAAACTCCAAGGAAAACTATAGTTGATAGATTAATTGTTATTGGAATTTTTTCTTTTGTAACTATATTTTTTTGGTGGGGATTTGAACAGGCAGGGGGAAGTATGACAATTTTTGCAAATGATTATACCAATAGAGATCTAATGGGAACAGGAGCACTAGCTTTTAAGATTATAAACTCACTTTTAGTTATAGTTCCAATGATTATTTTGACAATAATTCTATATTATTTATTTAATAACACATTTCAGAAATATGCGATTTCTAATATATTTCTATCGCTAAGTTTTATTATAATTTGGGGTATCATCATATGGATGTTAAATAGAGAATTTGTAAAGGATGCAACTGAAGTGCCTGCATCATGGTTTGCTATTTTGAACTCTTTCTTTATAATTGTATTTGCACCAGTTCTTTCTAAAATTTGGCAATCAAAATTTAATCCATCAGGACCTGTAAAATTTGGGATTGGATTAATGCTTTTATCAATAGGATTTGCAATTCTTTCATATGGTTCTTTAAGTATTCCTTTGGGAGCTTCTTCAGCCTCTCAAAGTATGATTTTTCTTATTCTCGCCTATCTATTTCATACATTAGGAGAGCTGTGTGTATCTCCTGTTGGACTTTCTTATGTTAGTAAATTAGCTCCACAGAAACTTGTTGGTTTAATGTTTGGAGTTTGGTTTGTAGCAAACTTTGTAGCAAATTTAAGTGCAGGTTTTACAGGAAGTTATATAGATCCAATAGTAGAAGATTATGGAATGTCGGTTTTCTTCTTAATTTTTACAATTTTGCCTGCATTTGTTGGATTGTTAATGATAGCTGCAAATAAAAAGATTGTAAGTATGATGCATGGAATCAACTAAATATTATTGATGAAGCAATTTTCTTAGATGTATCTTTAAAAGATAATAAATCATAAATTTTAGAATATTCCTTTATAATTTTTGATCTTGTTTCTTTCTCACAAAGCTTATTAAATTCAAATGCAAGATTTTTCTTATTAAGGTCACCTTGAATAAGTTCTTTAACAATATTCTTCTCTAGTATAATATTTACAAGAGATATATGCCTAAGCTTAACAAATAATTTACCAATAAAGTAACTAAGATCACTAGTCTTATAACAAACTAGTTGAGGTACCTTAAAAAGAGAACATTCTAATGAAGCTGTACCACTTGTTACAATTGCAGCAAAAGAATTAGATAATAAGTCATATGTCTTATTATATAAGATATATAAATTAGAATATGCTGCTAGATTATATAACTTAGGATCAACATTACTGACTCCCGCAATTACAAAATTGTAATTAGGATAATCACTAATTATAGATAAAAAAATTGGCAACATAGTTTTAATTTCTTGAGTTCTACTACCTGGTAAAAATGCAATAACTGGTTTATTATTAGGAATATTATTATCAATAAAAAAGCTATTATTTATATTGTGTGAACTAATAGCCTCTATTAACGGATGCCCAAAATAAAATGTATCCATATTATGTTTTTCATTATAGTATTTCTTTTCAAATGGAAAAATAACATATAGCTTATCCACACTTCTTTTTATCTTTTTTATCCGACCTTCCTTCCATGCCCATATTTGAGGGCTTATATAAAAGTAGTTATTGAACCCTTTTTTTTTAGCCCAATCACAAATTCTTAAATTAAAGCCAGGGTAATCGATATAAATTATTTTGTCAGGATTAAATGCAAGTATATCCTTTTTGCAGAAACTAATATTACTAAAGATTTTATCAAGATTTTTAATTACTTCATAAAATCCCATAAATGCAAGTTCACTAATATGCTTTACATTAGTTCCTCCACTTAAAATCATTTTATCTCCACCCCAAAATTTAATTTCAGCATTTTTGTCTAGCGATTTTATCTCAGTGATTAAACGAGAACCATATAAATCTCCTGACGCTTCTCCAGCAATTATATAATATTTCATTTAAAATCCCACTCGTTTATACCCTGAATAGCATGGTGAGCAGTTAAATCAAATTCAACTGGTACAATTGAAATATAATTATTCTTTAGAGCCCATTCATCTGTATCTTCTCCTGGATCTTTATTAACAAACTTTCCAGTTAACCAGTAATATTCTTGACCAAGAGGATTTTTTCTCTTATCAAATTCTTCAACCCAATATGCCTTTGCTTGTCGACAAATTTTAACACCCATAATATCAGATTTCTTTACTGCAGGGATATTGACATTTAAAACAACTCCTTTTGGAATTCCATTATTTAAAGCATTTAAGGTAATCTTTCTAATAAAATCTTTAGATTGACTAAAGTCTGCATTCCAACTGTAATCTAAAAGAGAAAAACCTATAGCAGGAACTCCTTCAATTCCAGCTTCAATAGCAGCACTCATTGTTCCGGAATAAATTACATTAATTGAAGAGTTTGAACCATGATTAATTCCCGATACACATAAATCAGGTTTTCTAGGCATTAATTCGTTAATTGCCAATTTTACGCAATCAGCAGGTGTTCCAGAACAACTATACTCAATAGTTTCAGAATTTTTTGGGGTAATTTTAGAAGAATGTAATGTTGAATTTATTGTTATGGCATGTCCCATTCCAGATTGTGGACTATCTGGAGCTACAACAATAACGTCACCTATATCTTTAATTACAGATATTAAAGTTTTTATTCCTGGAGCATTTATTCCATCATCATTTGTAACTAAAATAAGTGGCCTTTTCATAAAAAATTATTTCATGTAAATATATGAAAACGTTTTACTCTTTTAACTTTAACATAAACTTTGCTGTTATAGGGGCTACCTTAAATTTTTTTAAATTAATTTAGTATTATGATTTTAAGGATTTTTGGATTTGTTGTATCAGGTATAATTTCACTTGTAATTTATTTTGAAGTCTCAAACTTTAAGTTTTCAAGTGACGAACCAAATAAAGATAGATTATTAGTTGATCTTGTCTCTTATGTTTTAGATAAGCTTCATTATGATCCTAAAATAATTAATGATGATTTTTCGATAAAAGTATATGATGAATTTATTGAAGCTATAGATTCTCAGAAAAGGTTTTTTCTTGAGTCTGATATTGAGATGTTGTTAAATTATAGACTCCTTATTGACGATCAGATTAACTCTTCAGATATAACATTTTTTAACACTGCCTACGAAACATTAATAAATAGAATTACTGAGGTTGAAGGATTTTATGAGGAAATCCTTGATGAACCTTTTAACTTCAATATTGATGAAGAGATTAGTCTTGACTATAAAAATTTAAACTATGCAACAAATATTAATGATTTAAAAAATCTTTGGAGGAAAAGATTAAAGTTATCTGTTCTTGATGCATATGCTGCAAAAAAAGAAATAAATGATGACAAAAGTGATTCAGAAAAAAGCCAAACCAAAACAGACGAAGAAATTGAAAATGAGTCTAGGTCTTCAATTGAAGATAACCTTAAAGATTTTTTCCAATTTACTAGTGAACTAGAAAGATCTGATTGGTTCTCGATTTATCTGAACTCTATTGTTACTCAATATGATCCTCATACTACTTATTTAGCACCTGAGGCTAAGGAGGTTTTTGATCAAAATATTTCTGGAAAGTTTCAAGGAATTGGTGCAAGATTATCAAAAACTAAACAACAAGTTGAAATCGTAGAGATAATTATTGGTGGTCCAGTCTGGAGGGATAACCTATTAAATGTTGGGGATATAATAATCTCTGTAGCTCAGTCAGAGGATGAAGAACCAATCGAAATATCATTGATGAAATTAAGTGATGCAACTGATCTTATAAAAGGTGAAAAAGGAACAAAAGTTTATTTAACTGTTAAAAGAGTTGACGGTGGAGTAGAACAGGTAGTTGTTACCAGAGACGTTGTTGAACTTGAAGAAACTTATGCAAAATCCTCAATAATAAATGATGATCTATCAAAATATGGACTAATAAATCTGCCTAGATTTTATGTTGATTTTGATGACTATGGTGAGAGAAATGCTGCAATTGATTTAAAAAAAGAAATATTAAATCTTAAATCCAAAGGTATTAATGGATTGATTTTAGATCTTAGAAATAATGGAGGTGGATCTCTTAAAACTGTAGTTGACATTACAGGATTTTTTATTGAAAAAGGTCCAGTTGTCCAAGTTAAAAGCATTGGTGGTAGAAAAGAGGTTTTAAGAGATAATGATCCTTCTATATTGTGGGACGGTCCACTTGTTGTATTAGTTAATGAATTTTCTGCTTCTGCATCTGAAATTCTTGCTGCAGCTCTTCAAGACTATAACAGAGCTATTATTTTAGGAAGTAAACAAACCTACGGAAAAGGAACTGTTCAGAATATTGTTGATTTAAATAACGTTATTTCAGGAAATACCTATGGTGATTTAGGGTCTCTTAAAATTACAACAGATAAATTTTATAGGGTCAATGGTGGGTCTACTCAGCTAGAAGGAGTAAAGAGTGATATAATATTTCCCAACAGATATTCTTACGTAGATATAGGAGAAAAAGATTTAGAAAATCCACTAAGTTGGGATAAAATTGATCCAGCTAGGTATAATAACTCAGGTAAGATATTCAACTATTCAAAGGTTATTTCTGATAGTAAAGAGAGAATAAATAATAATGAATATTTCACTGTAATTGATGAACACGCATCCTGGATTAAATCTCAACAAGATGATAAGATAGTTTCTCTAGACTATCTTACATATAAAGATAACTTAGAAAGTTCAAAATCTCAGAACAATAAATTAAAACGTATCGAAGAATTTAAATCGCCGTATATATTTCAATGGAATAATATTAATGAAAAAGAAGATAATTCATACAATGATGATATAAAAGAAAAAAGAGATAGATGGATTGAGTCTCTGAAAAAAGATATTTATGTCAATGAAGCAATGAATCTACTTAGGGATCTATCTTCTATAAAATCAAATGAAATTCTATCTCAAATAAATCTTGACTAACTTTCTTTTAATCTACTCGAGTCAAAATTTAAATAAACAAAAAACATTAGGCTAAATATTAATAAGCTTGATCCACCATAACTTATAAATGGAAGTGGAATACCAATGGAAGGAATTAATCCAATTGACATGCCAACATTAAGAAAAAAGTGAAAAAATACTAGGCTTGCAAAACAATAAGAATAAATACGTCTAAAATGGTTTGGTTGCTTATCTGCCCTAATAATAATTCGAATTATTAGAAATGAAAAAATTATAATAGTAGTGAGGGTACCAATAAACCCCCATTCTTCTCCAATTGTGCTAAAAATAAAATCAGTATGTTGTCTTGGAACAAAATTTCCTTTAGTTTGAGTTCCTTCTAAAAAACCAGTACCAAAAAATCCACCATTACTTAATGCAATTTTAGATTGATTAATATTATAACCAATTCCACTAGTATCTATCTCTTTTCCAAGAACTAAATTTATTCTATCTCTATGCCTCTGCTCCAAGACATTCTCAAATAAATAATTAGTTGAGAAGGAAATAGAAATTAATATGAAAAATGAAAATATATATTTAAGTAATGAAACTTTAATTTTTTTATTTCTTAAATAAATTAAATACGTTAAAAAAAATATTATTAGCATGGCTAAGCTTACAAGAAAATTGAATTTTAATGTCAGTAATAAAGTTGAAATAATATATAATCCAAAATAAAAATAATTAAGATTTAACCCTTCTCGAATAACTGGAAATATAAAAGCTAAAAAAATTAATGCTGAACCAGGATCAGGCTGAATTGTAGTTAAAATTAGAGGTACTAGTATAATTATCAATACAATTAATATATCTCTGTTTTTCTTTAGATCTGTCTGAATGATACTTAAAAATTTTGATAAAAATAATGCTGTCCCGAATTTTGCAAGTTCACTGGGTTGGAAACTAATTGGACCAAGTGCATACCATGATCTTGCTCCACCTCTTTCAGCACCAAAAATAAATAGACCAAGCAGAAGGATTATTGATAAAAAATACACTATGGATACAGAATTATCAATAAACTTATTTCTTGTAAAAAGTATAAATATGAATGCAACAAGAGATAGAAAAAAAAATATTACTTGCTTTCCGACTATAGAGCTTAAATCTAACAAACCTACATAAGATCCACTAAAACTTGAGGAATAGATATTAACTATACCAAATGATACCAGACCAATATATAGACAAATAGAAACTAAATCATACTTTAATATTCCTAGTCTATTCATTTATTATAAAATTTTGAAATTTATATGGCTTTTCATATTCAGCTAATAGGCTACCATTTATCATTCTACTTTCTAGCCATTTTCTTTCAACATTTCCAGTTAAATATTTTTCTATAATAAGGCTGGCTATAGGAGCAGCCCATCTACTTCCCCAATATCCATTTTCAACAAAAACTGAAACAACAATTTTTGGATCCTTTGCAGGTGCAAAAGCTATAAAAGTTGAATGATCAGTTAGTTGTTTTTTTTCACCTTCAATTAATATAAAGTTTTCTACAGTTCCAGTTTTTCCAGCTACATTAATATTTTTAATTTTAGCAATTCTTGCCGTACCTCTCTCCACAACATCAACCATTCCATTAATTACTACCTCAAAGTTTTCTTTATCAATAGATGTGAGATTTTTTTCCAAACTAATATTTGCCTGATTATTAATTTTTTTTACGAAGTGAGGTTTATAAAAAAATCCACGATTTGCAATAGCAGATGCAAAATTGGCCATTTGAATAGGAGTTGTCAAAATTTCACCTTGACCAATAGAATTTGATATTGTTGTTGACGCACTCCATCGATTATTCCCATAAAATCTATTATAATAGTTAGACTCTGGAATAAAACCTTTTTTACCGATAGATAAATCATATCCAAGATAATCTCCAAGTCCAAAACTCTTTATATGCTTACTCCAATTATCTAAACCTAGGCTAGGTGAATCATACTTGTCAATTATCATTTTGTAAGTTTTAGCAAAATATGTATTACACGAGTTATAAATACCTTTTCTTAGATCACTGATTGTACCAAATTTGTTATGACAAGCCATAAAAGCATTCCTAGAGTAATAATGACCTGCGTTGCATGTAAAAGTAGTACTTTCATCAATTACCCCCTCTTGTAATCCAATTAACGCATTAAGTATTTTCATTGGAGATCCAGGCGAGTATTGAGCTTGCAAGGCTCTATCGAATAAGGGCTTGTTTATTGTATCGTTTAGTAAGCTTTGAAAATTAACACTTCTATTTTGACCTATAAATTGTTTAGACTGGTATGTTGGAGCACTAACTAATGTAAGTACCTCTCCAGAAGATGGCTCAATTGCAACAATTCCTCCTTTCTTATTTTTTAATAAACTTTCAGCATATTCTTGAAGTCTAATATCAATAGTTAAAGTAATATTGTCGGCCTTTTTTGGCGGTATATCCTTTTTTGAATCATTATATGGGCCTATAATCCTATTAAATCTATCTTTCTGAAAATATCTCTTACCTTTAACTCCTCTTAATCTATCTTCATAATAGCTTTCAATACCTTGCTTACCAATCATCTCTCCCTTCTCATAATATGGATTAGAGATTATATCATTTTGATCAACCTCACCTGTATAACCTATTACATTACTAGCAAAAGGTCTTATGTAATCTCTAACAGAATTTTTTCTAAGATAAAATCCATCAAATAGCCATATTTTCTCTTGTAAATAAGCATTTTTTTCTTTTGAAATCTGAGAGTGTATAACAGAAGGTAGTTTTGTGGAATATTTTCTTGCAGATGATATTCTTTTAGATAATTCATTTTGTTCAATCCCGATTAAATTTGATAGTTGAACCGTATCAAATTCAACTGTATTTTCAGGTATAACAATCAACTCATACATTGGTTGATTTGCTACTAATAATTCACCATTTCTATCAAAAATTAAACCCCTTTCTGGGTATACTGAAATTTCTTGTATTGCAAAATCTCTATCAAACGAATCTCCAGAAAGCTGGATAGAAGCAAGCTGAATAACAAAAATTACAGAGCTAATTACAGTAATCCAAATTAAGAGATTCTTTCTTATCATTTTTATTTATCAAAAATTAACATGGATATAATCCAAATAATTATAAAGTTAATAATTGAATTAATAAGAGTAAATAAAAATATAGTTAATGCAAATTCGAACTTAAAAAAGATTAAAGAAAAATAAATTAATGAATGTAGAAATATAATAAGAAAGAAATATGTTACTCTGTTTGTTTGTTGTGTACCTCTTATCATTGCTAATGGTAATGTAGAGTTTACGCCAAATGAATATTTCTCTATTCTTTCTTTTAAATAACATACTGTAATTGAAGCTAAGGTATGTGCCCCATAGGTTTGCAATGATAAATCAATTATAAGTCCAACTATAAATCCAAATAGTATTAAATATGTTTTATCATATGTTGTTTTATAAAGTATGAATAAAGAAACATATATAAATGTACTTACAGTTCCAAAAAGATTTATATGATTGAAAATCAATAATTGAGATAATACAATTAGTAATGATAAAAATAAATCTTTGACCAATTCTCTATTCATTTAATAAGGATTTAATTTCTTCATTATCAGTTCTCTGTAATATGTAAAGATTAGAAAGTGAAGAAAAGTCACTGAAAATAGATACATCGATAGAATAGTATCCCTCAAGTGACGTATTGTTGTAATCTTCTATTCTTCCAATCGGTATTCCCTTAGTAAAATAAAATGACATACCCCCGGTCACGATTGTATCTCCAATTTTAACTGAACTACTTAGGGGAATATCATTTAGTTGAACAATTCTAGGATCTAAACCATTCCAACTTATTGATCCTATAGTAGAAGAGTTCTTCAAAATAGCATTTATTTTTAAATCTGTATTTAGTAATGAAACAATTGAAGAGTAATTATCTGTTATATTTTTTATAATTCCAACAACCCCTTTTGAAGATATAACTCCCATTTCTTTGGTTATTCCATCCATTTCTCCTTTATTGATTACTATAATATTTTTACTCTTGTTAATTGAGTTTAATATCACTTTTGCACTTATAATTTTATCAGTTTTACTCTCAGAAATATCTATGGTATCAGACTTATAAATAATTTGAGATTCATATTTTTTTAATTCTAGGTTTTCTTGAACTAACTTATTATTCTCTTGTATAAGATTAAAATAAGAATTTATGTATGAGTATATACTAGAAGTCGAACCTGAAATAAACGTTCCAATTTTTCCTAAACCAGAGTAATGAACTGAACTATTATTGTATAAATAATTGAAAGTAACAAATGAAAGGAAAAGATATATAATTAAGTTCCTATTTTTAATTATGGAATTAATTATTGACTGCATTAAAAATTACTTAATTAGAACAGACTTAAACTTTTCTATATTCTTCAGGGCAATTCCTGTTCCTCTAACTACTGCTTGAAGTGGATCTTCAGCAATATAAACAGGTAAATCAGTTTTCTTTGACAACCTTTCATCTAAGCCTCTAAGAAGTGCTCCTCCTCCAGCTAAATATATTCCTGTATTATAAATATCTGCTGCAAGTTCTGGTGGTGTTTGAGATAGAGTCTCCATGATTGAGTCCTCAATTCTAATTATAGATTTGTCAATTGCCTTTGCAACTTCTATGTATGATATTACCTTTTCTTTAGGTTTACCGGATAAAAGATCTCTTCCTTGGACATGCATATCCTCAGGGTGATCATCTAAACTTTCAGTTACAGCCCCTACTTCAATTTTAATTTTTTCTGCTGTCCTATCACCTACATATAAATTATGTTTGGTCCTCATGTAGTATACTATATCATTGGTAAGCACATCACCAGCTACTTTCAAAGACTTTTCACAAACTATACCTGATAGTGCTATAACAGCAATTTCAGTTGTTCCACCTCCTATGTCTACGACCATATTGCCTTTTGGTTTTACTATGTCAATTCCAATACCAATAGCTGCTGCCATTGGTTCATGAATCAGGTATACTTCTTTACCGTTAACTCTTTCCGCGGATTCTTTTACAGCTCTCATCTCAACTTCCGTAATCCCTGAAGGAATACAAATTACCATTGTCAAAGAAGGTGAAAACCATCTTTTTTTTAGAGTAGGGATACTTCTAATTAACTCACTAATCATTTTTTCTGATGCCTCAAAATCAGCGATAACTCCATCTTTAAGAGGTCTAATTGTTTTGATGTTTTCGTGAGTTTTTCCTTGCATAAATTTTGCTTCTTCACCAATTGCTATTATTTTTTTTGTAGACCTATCCATTGCAACAATAGAAGGACTATTAATGACAACTTTATCATTATGAATAATTAAAGTGTTTGCTGTCCCAAGATCAATAGCTATTTCTTCTGTGAAAAATCCCATAATAGTTTGCAAAGTTAGTTAAATAATACCAATTAATGTCTAAAATGTCTTATTCCTGAAAAAACCATGGACATCCCATTTTTATTACAAAAATCAATGGAATCCTGGTCTTTGATTGAACCTCCTGGTTGAACAATCGAGTTTATATTATTTGCATGTGATATTTCAACACAATCAGAAAATGGAAAAAATGCGTCACTTGCTAAACAAGATTCATTTGGATCAAAACCAAATTTTTTAGATTTTTCAATTGCTTGATTTAATGCGTCAATTCTTGATACTTGTCCCATTCCGGATCCAATTAATTGTTTATTTTTTACAATTGCTATGCAATTGGACTTTGTATGCTTTACAATAATTGATGCTAATACAAGATCATCAGATTTTGTAGAATTTGGTGATATTTTTGTAACAACTTTAAAATCATCAATTTTTTCAATTTTATCATCTATATCTTGCTCAAGAATACCATTAAGACAAGATCGAGTTTGAAGTTTATTTTTTGGATAAGCTTTTAATTTTATGATTATTCTATTCTTTTTAGATTTTAATAAATCCAATGCACTCTCACTAAAATTAGGTGCAATTAAAACTTCAAAGAATAGTTTATTAATCTCCTCAGCAACTTTTATATCAATAGCTTGGTTAGAAGTTAAAATTCCACCAAAAGCAGATACATTATCACATGAAAGTGCATCTAAATAAGCGTCTAATAAATTATCCCTTATAGCAACACCACATGGATTGTTATGCTTATGAATTAAAAAAACTGATTTTTTTGTTTCCAAGTCTTTAAGAAGTCCTATTGCTGAATCTATATCTAAAAGATTATTGTATGAAATATCTTTACCATGTATTTGTTCAAATATTTTGTTGATTTGCCCTATAAATCTTCCACTTTGATGAGGATTTTCTCCATACCTTAACTCTTTTACAATATCCTTATCAGAAATTGTATCAATATTCTTATTATTTAAATAAGATGAAATCTTGTAATCATAATCTGAGCTTTTTTGGAATGCCTCAAATGCAAGTCTCTTTCTGTATTCTATATCTGTTTTACAATCATTCTTTAAAATACTGATCAGTTCATCGTATTGATCTTTAGATGAGATACATGCAACATTTTCATAATTTTTTGCTGCAGCTCTAATAAGAGAAACTCCCCCAATATCAATCTTTTCAATTATATCCTCATGATTATTTGAGTTCTTAACAGTCTCTTCAAAAGGATATAGATCAACTATAACTAGATCTATATCAGGAATTTTATATTTTTTTGATTCATCAGTGTCAGACTTTGAATTAGTTTTTAATATTCCGCCAAATATCTTAGGATGAAGAGTTTTTACTCTTCCATTTAAAATAGAGGGGTATGTTGTTAAGTCCTCTACTTTTTCAAGTTTAATACCCAGACTATTTATATAGTCATAAGTTCCTCCAGTAGAATATATTTTAACATTATTGTGTAAAAGAATTTGACATAAATGCTCAATTTTATTTTTATTAAAAACAGAAATCAATGCTGAAGAAATCTTTTTCATATGAAGAAAACAAAAGTACAAAAAAAACCTGCTGAAAAGCAGGTTTTTATATTTGTGGCTAATCTATTACATCATACCTGGCATTCCTCCTCCACCCATAGGTGGCATTGGTGCAGGGTTGTCTTCTTTGATGTCTACTAATGCGCATTCTGTAGTTAATATCATTCCAGCTACAGATGCTGCATTTTCAAGAGCAACTCTTGTTACTTTTTTGGGATCAATTATACCTTCTTTTAACATATCAACATATTTACCCTCTTTTGCATTATATCCAAAGTTCTTATCTCCATCAAGAACTTTTGAAACAACTACTGAACCTTCTCCTCCAGAGTTTTCAACAATAGTCCTAAGAGGAGTTTCAATTGCTTTATTTATAATTTGAATACCTGTTGATTCGTCAGCATTTGATGACTTTAATTTTTCTAACTCATTTTTTGAATTTAGAAGAGCAACACCACCACCTGCTACAATTCCCTCTTCGATTGCAGCTCTAGTAGCATGAAGTGCATCATCAACTCTATCCTTTTTCTCTTTCATCTCAACTTCTGACGGAGCACCTACATAAAGGACTGCAACACCACCAGCAAGTTTTGCTAGTCTTTCTTGAAGCTTTTCTTTATCATAATCTGAAGTTGTAGTTTCAATCTGAGCTTTAATTTGGCTTACACGAGATTTAATATCTTTTTTATTTCCAGATCCATTAACTATAGTAGTGTTATCCTTATCAATTGTTACCTTTTCTGCGGTTCCAAGCATATCTATGGTTGTATTTTCAAGAGTAAAACCTCTTTCCTCAGATATAACAGTACCACCAGTTAAAATAGCAATATCTTCAAGCATTGCCTTCCTTCTGTCTCCAAACCCAGGTGCTTTAACAGCTGCAATTTTCAAAGATCCTCTTAATTTATTTACTACCAAAGTAGCTAATGCTTCTCCATCAATATCCTCTGCGATTATCAAAAGAGGTTTGCCTGATTGGGCCACTGGCTCAAGAATAGGTAGTAAATCTTTCATAACGGATATTTTCTTATCAGTTATAAGAATTTGGGGAGTATCCAAATCTGTCTCCATCTTCTCTGAATCAGTAACAAAATATGGGGAAATGTATCCTCTGTCAAATTGCATACCTTCAACTACGTCAACATATGTATCAGTTCCTTTGGCCTCTTCTACAGTAATTACTCCTTCTTTACCGACTTTTTCAAACGCTTCAGTTATTAATTTACCAATAGTTTCGTCATTATTAGCTGAGATACTCGCAACCTGAAGAATCTTTTCTGATGCACTACCAATTTCGACTGATTGTTTCTGCAGAGCATTTACAACAGAAAAAACAGCTTTATCAATACCCCTTTTTAAATCCATTGGATTTGCTCCTGCTGCTACGTTTTTTAGCCCCTCTGTAACAATAGACTGAGCAAGGATTGTAGCAGTAGTAGTACCATCACCAGCTAGGTCATTTGTTTTAGATGCTACTTCTTTTACCATTTGAGCACCCATATTTTCAAGATTATCTTTAAGTTCAATCTCTTTAGCAACAGTAACTCCATCTTTAGTTACTTGAGGAGCACCAAAAGATTTTCCTATAATTACATTTCTTCCTTTTGGACCTAATGTTACTTTGACAGCATTAGCAAGAGCATCTACTCCTCGCTTTATACCATCACGTGCTTCTATATCAAATTCAATTTTTTTTGCCATTTTTATTTAAGTTTAGTTATACAATTGCAAGAATATCACTTTCTTTCATTATTAAATAATCAACACCATCGTGTTGAAGCTCAGTTCCAGCATATTTTCCGTAAAGAACAATATCACCAGCTTTTAAAGTTACTGGGTTGTCTTTTGTTCCAGGTCCAGCTGCAACAATTTTTCCTCTTTGAGGTTTCTCTTTAGCAGTATCTGGAATAATAATCCCAGATGATGTAGTTGTTTCAGCTTCTGAAGGTTGAACTAAAACTCTATCTGCAAGTGGTTTAATATTAATTTTACTCATATTTTTTATTTTAAAAATTTCACAAACTGTGCCATATTATTTAAAATACATGAAAAAGTCTTTTTTATGACATTTTGACACTAATCATCTATGGTTTCAGAGGGAATCTCAGGAATATTTTGTTCTGGAATTTCTGGAATGGTTTGCTCAGGAATCGAATCATCAATTAGAATTGAATCAGAATTATCTGAATCATTCATTAATGTTACGTTTGAAATAAGAATCAAAACAAGAATAATTATAGCAAGAGCCCATGTACTTTTATCAAGAAAATCTGTGGTGCTTTTTACACCACCAATTTGTTGTTGCCCTCCACCAAAAGTCGAAGATAGACCTCCTCCTTTAGGGTTTTGAACCATAATCACAAGTATTAATAAAACACAAACAAATAAAATCAGCGATACTAATATCCAAAATGTTCCCATGATTAATTATTATTTTTTTTTAAGTTTTTTATCCTTTTAATTTGGTCTGCAAAGAAACTACTTTTTTTTGGATATTTCAAGCCTAATATATTATATGCTTTTATCGCTTTATTATATTTTTTTTGATCAATATAAATTTTAGCGAGTGTCTCAGTAATTAGGTCATCCTTAATCTTTGAATCAGGGATAATTTCTAGATCAGGCTTATATTCCTTTTTTATTTTAATTTTTGGAGAATTCTTTATGAATTTATCAATTAAATCAATTTTGTAATCCAAATTTGATTCACTCTTATTTATTACATCAAACCAATCTAAAAAAGAATATTTTTCAATTTTATCGACCTTCTTATTAATTTCATTTTCTTCCTTTTCATATATCAATTTCCTTAATATAGACCTATTATGTGTTAAGATAGCAGTCTTTGGAAGTATTTCTTTGAATGAGTCTTTCCTCTGAACTTTAAGTGATTTTAAATAATAAGCTGATGCAGTTTGAAAGAATGGATATGCATTTAATATTTCTTTTAAAAGTGAAGATGTTACTTGATCCAATGGATCAAATTCTTTTAAAATTTTTGAGAAAGAGTCTTTGGTTTTATTTACCATTTTGCTAAAGTTTCATTGAAAATATCTTGAGTTATTCTATCAAAAATATCTTTAAGTGCAGCATCTTTTACATCAAAAACTTGAAGATTGCCAGGAAAATCAAAGTAAAATGAAAATCTTTTTTCTAAATTATCATTCTCATTTAAAACATTTTCATAACTAACCATAACAGCCATTGTTAACCTGTTCTGAGCAGCTTTGATCTCTGCGGTAGCAGCCATAGGGGTAACACTAAATTCAATAATTTCACCGCTGTAAATAATATCACCTCCTTCGTTAACAAGGTTAAGACTTGTTTGATTTAGAATTAAGTCTTGAAGAGCAATAGTAAAATCTCTATCAAGGCCTGGTTCAACTGTAGATCCAGGTTTTCCACCAGCAGTATTTTCAAAATAATCAACCTGAAAAGTTTCAACTCCTATTGGAATCGATGAGCCAGTAAAACTGTAAATTCCACATGAGAAACTTATTAATGAAAAACTAAAAAGTAAAAAATATTTTTTAAAATTCTGAAACATCTCCTAGGTTATGTTGTTTAATTTTTCTATACAGTGTTCTCTCAGAAATACCAAGTTCTTTAGCAGCATTTTTTCTTCTTCCATTAGTCCTGATTAAAGCTTGTCTTATCATTTCTAGTTCCTTGTCCTGAAGAGAAAGAGTTTCTTCTTCTTCAATAGTCTCAACATATTCATACTTATCCTGAGCTTTGCTCTCAAGATCAACATTCAAATCAACTGCTGAATTTTCTATTTCTTGACTATCATATGATTCATCATCACCATAAATTTTATTAATCAAGCCTTGATTCTTTTCTTTTATGTCACTGTTATCATCGCCTTGCATTATTTCAAGAGTTAACTTTTTTAGATCATTTAAGTCATTCTTCATATCAAACAAAACCTTGTAAAGGATTTCACGCTCTGATGAAAAAGAGGATGAATCTTCTTTAACATCATCAAGAGTTGCTGGAAGTTTTGAAACTTTATTTGGAAGATAATTTTTTAAAGTATCACTTTTAAGATTTCTTTCTTTTTCTAATATTGACATTTGTTCAGCAACATTTCTTAATTGTCTAATATTACCTTTCCAATCTTGTTGACAAAGCAAATCTTGAGCAGATTCATCAAGTCTTAAGGTTGGCATATTGTATTTTTGGGCAAAATCAGATGCAAATTTTCTAAATAAGATAGGGATATCATCTTTTCTATCTCTCAATGGAGGTATGTTAATAATTATAGTACTTAGTCTGTAAAAAAGATCTTCTCTAAATTTTCCTTTTTTTATTGCCTCATCCATATTAACATTAGTTGCAGCCACTATTCTTACATTAGTTTTTTGAACTTTTGAAGATCCAACTTTAATATATTCTCCACTTTCAAGAATTCTTAAAAGTCTGACTTGAGTTGAAAGTGGAAGTTCACCAACTTCATCTAGAAATATTGTTCCTCCATCTGCTACTTCAAAATAACCACTCCTGTTTGCTGTAGCTCCTGTAAATGCTCCTTTTTCATGCCCGAATAATTCAGAATCAATTGTTCCCTCTGGAATTGCTCCACAGTTAACTGCAATATATTTTGCATGTTTTCTATGAGAATACTGATGAATAATTTTAGGAATGTTCTCTTTACCAACACCACTTTCACCTGTAACAAGGACTGATATATCAGAGTTAGCAACTTGAATTGATTTTTCAATTGCTCTATTAAGTATAGGGTTATCTCCAATTATACCAAACCTTTGTTTAACTGTTAAAACTGACTCCATTATACTTTGGCTTTTAATTGATTAATATTTCCAATTAGAGTTGCAGTTGTGCAATCACTAATATTAACATTTACAGTATCACCCAATTTAAAATTGTATTTAGGAAAAACAACAACATTATTTTCAGTTGTTCTTCCACTCCAAAAATCATTTGATTTTTTAGATTCTTTATCTATAAGTACTTCGCAATTTTTATTTATGAAACTTTTATTTCTTTCTAGGCTATGTTTTTGTTGAAGAGTAATTATTTCCTCTAATCTTCTTTGTTTAATTTCTGGAGAGATATCATCTTTAAAGTGCCTAGCCGCGTAAGTTCCTGGTCTTTCAGAATACGCAAACATATATCCAAAATCATACTTTACTTCTTCCATAAGAGATAAAGTATCTTGATGATCTCTTTCAGTTTCAGATGGAAAACCAGTAATCATATCATGTGAAATACCACAATTAGGTATTATATCTCTAATTCTGTTTATAAGATCAAGATATTCCTCTCTGGTATGAAGTCGATTCATCTTTTTCAAAATTCTGTCACTTCCAGACTGAATTGGAAGGTGAATATAGTTACAGATATTTTTATGTTTAGACATTGTTTCAATGACATCAATTGTCATGTCCTGAGGATTAGAAGTTGAAAATCTTATTCTGATTTCAGGAAAACTTGAAGCAACTAAGTCAAGTAAGCTTGAAAATTTTACAGAATTTTTCTTTTGCTCTTCTGTTGCCCTTTTAAAGTCTTTTTTAGGACCTCCGCCATACCATAAATAACTATCAACATTTTGTCCAAGTAATGTTATTTCCTTATAACCTTTTTGATTTAATTCATCAATCTCCCTTAAGATGCTGTCAGGGTTTCTACTTCTCTCTCTACCTCTTGTAAATGGTACAACACAAAATGTACACATGTTGTCACACCCTCTTGTAATTGACACGAATGCATTAATACCGTTATTGTGAATTCTTACTGGTGAAATATCTCCATAGGTTTCAGACTTTGATAATATAACATTAACTGCCTTTTGGTTATGATCAACCTCATCCAATAGGTTTGGAAGGTCTTTGTATGAATCTGGTCCTACAACTAGGTCAACCATCTTTTCTTCTTCAAGAAGCTTATCCTTTAACCTTTCTGCCATACAACCTAAAAGCCCTATTTTTAGATCACTATTATCCTTTTTGTAAGAATTATATGTTTTAAGTTTATTTCGAACTGTTTTTTCAGCCTTATCTCTAATTGAACAGGTATTTAATAAAACTAGATTTGCACTCTTTGAATCATCAGTTAATTCATAGCCATCTTCTTTTAATATAGATGCAACAACCTCACTGTCAGCAAAATTCATCTGACACCCGTATGTTTCAATAAATAAAGACTTCTTTTTGATAAAAATTAATTTTTAGTAAAATTACTCAATTAATTTAAATTATGCCAATTTGTCAGTATTTATGAATTATAATTTTTGATTTTATCATAACCTCCAGCTATGTTTGAAAAGTTTGATATTCCATTAGCAAGAAGAATTGATGCTGCTATCATACTCCTATAGCCCCCTTTGCAGTGTACATAAAATGTTTTTTCAAAAGAAACTTTATCAATAGATTTACTTAGATCAATCAAAGGAATATTAATGGAGTTTAGTAATGATTCACTTTTATGTTCATTTTTTGATCTTACATCAAGGATATCTTTATCATTATCTATAGTTGAGAATTTTGATGCAGATTCATTTAATACTTTACTAACAATACCACCATTTTTAATCCAGCTATTAATTCCACCTTCTAGATATCCAATAACATTGTCAAAACCAACTCTTGATAGTCTAATTATAGCTTCTTTTTCTCTGCCTTCAGGTGCAATTAAAATTAACTTTTTAGAGACATCTTCTAATATTTCTCCAACCCATGGAGCAAATCTTCCATCTAATCCAATAAAAATTGAACCTGGTATATGAGATGATGAAAAATCTTCAACACTTCTTACATCAAGTATTGTTATCTTTTCTTTGAGCCTGCTAGCAACTTCCTCAGCAGTTAAAGCCTTAAGACTCCTATTAATTATTTCATCAGATTCATCATAACCTTCTTTGTTTAACATTACATTATCAGGAAAATATTTTGGAGGATCTAATAATCCGTCTAAAACCTCTTTAATAAATTCATCTTTTGTCATTTTCTCTCTAAGCGCATAGTTAGTTCTTTTTTGATCACCTAAAGTTCCAATAGTCTCTGAGCTTAGATCTTTTCCACATGAACTTCCTTCACCATGTCCTGGATAAATAATAACATCATCACTTAGAGTCATTATCTTTTTTCTAAGGCTATCGAATAACATTGAGGCTAAATCTCTATTGCTCATACTAGAATTTTGAGATAAGTCTGGTCTACCAACATCACCTATGAAAAGAGTATCTCCGGTAAAAATAGCATGATCTTTTCCAGATGAATCTTTTAATAAATAAGTAGTACTCTCAATGGTGTGCCCTGGAGTGTGAATTGCAACTATAGTTATATCACCAATTTTAAACTCTTGATAATCTTTTGCAACTATATTTTCAAAACTAGTTTCTGTTTTAGGTCCATATACTATTTCTGCTCCTGATTTTTTTGCAAGATTTAAATGACCACTAATAAAATCTGCATGAATGTGTGTTTCAAAAATGAATTTGATTTTTGAATTACTTGATTTAGCTTTAGATATATATATATCAGCCTCTCTTAAGGGGTCAATAATAGCTACCTCATTATTACTCTCAATATAGTATGAACCTTGTGATAAACAATTAGTATATATTTGCTCAACTTTCATCTGAACACAAAATTACTTTCTTTAAAACTAACTAGCAATTATGTTAAACAAATTTTAAAATTTTTATTTTTTTTTGATTCAAAAGAATAAATCTAGTTACATTTAGGCCCAAAAAATAAAATATGCCTAAAAATTTAGTCATTGTTGAGTCTGCTACAAAAGCAAAGACTATTGAAAAAATTTTGGGACAAGACTTTAAAGTTGTGTCTTGTGTTGGGCATATTTCAGATCTTCCAGTTAAAGAATTAGGAGTTGATGTTGAAAATGATTTTAAACCAAAATATATAATTCCTACAGAAAAGAAACCTGTTATAAAAGACTTAAAAAAGTATGTTAGTGAGTCTGATAAAGTTTGGTTGGCTAGTGATGAAGATAGAGAAGGAGAGGCAATTGCTTGGCATTTATATGAAAATTTAAACTTGACTAATAAAGATTATGATCGAATAGTATTTCATGAAATAACTAAAAATGCAATTTTAGCTGCATTAGATAGTCCTAGAGAGATAAATTATAATCTTGTAAATGCTCAACAGGCAAGGAGAGTATTAGACAGATTAGTAGGTTATGAATTATCTCCAGTATTGTGGAGAAAAGTTAAGACAGGCCTTTCTGCTGGTAGAGTTCAATCCGTTTCCGTTAGACTTATCGTTGAGAAGGAAAGAGAGATTAAAAACTTTTTAACAAATAGCACTTACAAGTCAATTGGAACTTTTAAAAGTTCCAATGGAGTCAACCTTAAGGCTGAGCTAAACAATAAATTTGATTCTGCTGATGAAGTTAAGGCATTTCTTCAAAAAAATATCAATAGTACATATACTGTTTCTAATGTAGAAAAAAAACCAGCTAAGAAATCTCCTACACCTCCTTTTACTACATCAACGCTTCAGCAAGAGGCCTCAAGGAAATTAGGCTTTGGTGTTACTAGGACAATGTCAACTGCTCAAAAACTATATGAAGCAGGTTTAATAACATATATGAGAACAGATAGTGTTACTATATCAGAAGAAGCTAAATCATCAATTTTATCTAAAATTGAGAGTAAGTATGGAGATAGTTATGTAAATCTTAGAAATTATAAAAACAAAAATAAATCAGCTCAAGAGGCTCATGAAGCCGTTAGACCAACAGATATCTCTGTTGAAGATATTTCCTCCGATTACGATCAGCAAAGATTGTATCAACTTATATGGAGAAGGACAATTTCCTCACAAATGTCAGATGCACAAATTGAGAGAACAGTTGTTAATATCAACTCTAACTCTTTTGATGAAATATTTATTGCAAGAGGTGAAGTAATTAAATTTGATGGTTTTCTTAGAGTTTATAATGAAGGAACTGATGATGAGACACAGGAAGAAAAAGGCACTTTACCACAATTAAATGTAAATGAAAACCTTGATTTAATTAATATTATATCAAGAGAGTCATTCTCTAGACCCCCCTCAAGGTATACCGAAGCATCTTTAGTGAAAAAATTGGAGGAACTTGGTATTGGTAGACCTGCAACTTATGCTACTACGATATCAACAATTCAAAACAGAGGTTATGTATCAAAAGGTGATAACGAAGGCCAAGAAAGGACATACAAATCTATAGAACTAAAAAATGGAGATATTATTGAGAGTACTTCAACTGAAAAGACTGGTTCTAACAAAGGTAAGCTTGTCCCTACTGATATTGGGATAATTGTAAATGACTTTTTAGTTGATAATTTCAATAATATCCTTGATTACGGTTTTACAGCAGAGGTTGAAAAAAGTTTTGATAAGATAGCAGATGGAAATCAAAATTGGACTGATTTAATCAAGCAATTTTACACAGATTTTCACACGAATGTAAATATTGTAAAAGATACAGCTGAAAGACAATCTGGTGAAAAAATTTTAGGAGATGATCCAGTCTCAGGAAGAATTGTTAAGGTAAGGCTTGGAAAGTTTGGTCCAATTGCTCAAATAGGAACAGTTGATGATGAGGATAAACCAGTTTTTGCTAGCCTAACTACAGAACAGCAGTTAGACACAATAACTTTAGACGAAGCACTAGAACTATTTAAGTTTCCTAAGGAAATTGGAACTTACAAGGGAGAGATTGTAACTGTCAATAATGGTAGATATGGACCATATTTAAAATATTCATCAAAATCTATTTCAATACCAAAGGAAATTGATCCACATTCAGTTGATATAGACTCTGCAATTCCGCTGATTGACGAAAAGTTAAAAGCAGATGAACCTATCCACATTTATAACGATTTACCAGTAACAAAGGGAAAGGGTAGGTTTGGACCATTTATAAAGTGGAATGAAATGTTTATTAACGTAAATAAGACATATGACTTTGATAATCTTACAATAGACAATATTGAAGAACTAATTGAGTTAAAATTAAAAAAGGAAAAAGAAAAATTAATTGCTGAGTGGGTTGATGAAGGCATAAAGCTTGAAAAAGGTAGATGGGGTAGGTCAGTTATCTCAATGGGTAATAAGAAAATAGAAATTCCAAAAGAAATTGACCCTAAAACTATTACATTAAATATTGCTAAAGAATATCTAAATCCAAAAAAGAAAAAATGAGCCTTGAGCTATTAAAACCTATTTCAGAAAATTTACTCGAAGAATTAGATGAAAATCAATTACAAGGATCACTTTTTAATAAAATAAAATTTCATAGAGACCAATCAGGTATTCCTGATATTGATTCATCAAATCTTTGCATAATTGGAATTAGTGAAACTAGAAACTCTTATTTTGAATCTGATATACAAGATTTAAACATTCTTAGAAAGGAACTTTACAAACTAAAAGAGGGTAAATGGAAGATATCTATATCTGATTTAGGTGATCTTCCCAATGGAAATACTGTTGAGGATACTTATCATGCTCTATATGATCTATGTAAGGAATTACATTCAAAAAAAATTACTTTAGTAATAATTGGAGGAAGCAATGATATTATTTATCCAGTCTTTAAATCTTTTGATTCTTACTCTGATAAAGTAAATATTGTATCAATTGATAATCAATTTGACTTATATCAAGATTCAGATATAATTTCAGGTAGAACATACATGAATAAAATTATACTGGATGATTCTAACAAATTAAATGATTTTACAAATATAGGGTACCAACGACACCTATGCTCATATAAAGAGATAGAGCTAATGGATAAATTATTCTTTGAAAAAATTTCATTGGGTGAAATTTCAGAAAACAATATGAGAGCTGAGCCAATTATTCGAGATGCCGATATAGTTGGTTTTGACATGAAATCATTATCATTCTCTGGAAACTCTAATCCTAATGGAATAGATACAAGACTTGCTTGTATATTGAGTAAATATGCAGGTCAAAGTAATAAGACATCCTTTTTCGGATTGTTTGACTTAAATAAAAATCAGGTTTCAAATAAATTATATTCTGAAATCATTTGGTATTTTATTGACAGTTTAAATAATAGAATAAATGAATCAAACTTTGACGATTCTCAACTGTTTTTTAAATATATAGTTCAAACTTCAGGTAGGGATATTATTTTTTATAAAAGTAAAATTTCAGAGAGATGGTGGATGACAGTAACCTCAGCCAGTAATAATAAAATTAAATATTTACCTTGTCTTGAAAGTGATTATCACGATTCCTTGAATGACAACCTCCCTGTAAGGTGGCTAAAAGCATCAAAAAGAATTTAAATTTCTTGTAAATATCTTTCTGCATCAAGGGCTGCCATACAACCAGTTCCAGCAGCTGTAATTGCTTGTCTATAATCTTTATCTTGCACATCACCTGCAGCAAAAACTCCAGGTATATTTGTTTTTGTTGAGGTCTTGTCTGTTAATATATATCCGCTATCATCCATATCAACAATACCTTTAAAAATATCTGTATTTGGAGTGTGGCCAATTGCAATGAATAGACCGGTAATATTAACTTGAGAAAACTCGTTAGTAATATTATTTTTAATTTTTATTCCTTCAACAACATTGTCCCCTAACACTTCATCTATTTCAGAATTAAAAAGCACATTAATATTTTTAAAATTGCTTAATCGATGTTGCATTGCCTTTGAAGCTCTATAGTGATCCTTTCTTATTAGCATCGTAACATTATTACAAATTTTTGCTAAATATGTTGCCTCCTCAATAGCACTATCTCCTCCACCAACAACTGCAACATCTTGATCCTTATAAAAGAACCCATCACAAACTGCACAAGCTGAAACTCCACCTCCAATGAGTTTTTGCTCACTTGGGAGACCAAGATATTTAGCTGAAGCACCTGTACAAATTATTATTGTCTTAGATTGAATTTCATCACCATTTTGAGTGTAAATCTTATGAATACCACCTTTTTCTTTTGAAAATTCTACTCTTGAAATAAAATCAACTTCAACTTTTGTTCCAAATCTTTCTGCTTGTTCTTTTAATTCATTCATCATGGTTGGCCCATCAACACCTTGAGGGTATCCAGGAAAGTTATCTACTTCAGTTGTAGTAGTTAATTGACCACCTGGTTCTAACCCAGTATATATTATTGGTTTAAGATCAGCTCTAGCTGCATAAATTGCCGCTGTATATCCAGCTGGCCCACTTCCTATAATGATTGTATTCATACTAAGATAATTGAGATTTAAATTGACTATGTAAAATTAAGAAAACATGAGAATAAATTAATGAAAACATTATTAACTTTGTAATTTTGTTACAGAAAGATAAAATGGATAAAAAAAACCTAAAGTATCAATCTCCAGGAATTAATGAGGAGACAAGATTTGAAAAACTGCACACTGTTAATTTTGAAAATTCACAAGAAGCTTCTAGTCTTATTGCGCGAGAAATTTGTGATTTAGTTAAATCTAAACAAAAAAAAAATGAAAGTTGTGTAATAGGTTTTGCTACTGGTTCATCACCTTCAATAGTTTATCAAGAAATAATAAAGATTCATAAAGATGAATCATTAAGCTTTAAAAATGTGATTGCTTTTAATCTTGATGAATACTATGGTATTAAAAAAGATGATAATAACAGTTATCATCATTTCATGAATGAAAATCTATTTGATCATATTGATATTCCTAAAGAAAATATAAATATTCCATCAGGTGAAATAGACCAAAAAGAAATAAATAAATTTTGTTCTTTATATGAGAAAGAAATTGAAAAATGTGGAGGAATTGATATACAACTTTTAGGCATTGGAAGAACTGGACATATAGGATTTAATGAACCTGGTTCTCATTTTAACTCAAAGACAAGACTAATAACACTTGATCATACAACTAGATTTGATGCAAGTAACAGCTTTAATGGTATTGAAAATGTCCCTACTAAGGCAATAACTATGGGGGTTAGAACAATTTTTAATGCAAAGAGAATTATTGTAATGGCATGGGGTTTACACAAAAGTTTAATTGTTAAAAAATCAGTAGAGAATAATGTTACCTCATTAATACCAACTACATATCTTCAGAATCATAAAAACACAACTCTTGTTCTTGATAATGAGTCAGCAAGTGAATTAACAAGGTTTAAAACACCTTGGCTAGTTAGTACATGTGAATGGATTGATTCAATGAAAAGAAGAGCAATAGTTTGGCTGTGTGAAACAACAGGAAAATCTATACTAAAACTAACAGATGAAGATTATAATAAAAATGGATTATCTGATCTATTAGCTCTTGAAGGATCTTCATATGATCTAAACATTAATATGTTTAACCACTTTCAAAATACAGTTACTGGATGGCCTGGAGGAAAACCAGGTGCTGATGACTCAACTAGACCTGAGAGAAAATCTCCTAACTCTAAAAGAGTAATTATTTTTAGCCCTCATCCTGATGATGATGTAGTGTCAATGGGAGGAACATTTGATAGACTTGTATCTCAAGGTCACAAAGTGCATATTGCATACCAAGTAAAAGGGAATATTGCTGTATCAGACCATGATGCACTTAAATTTATAGAGGTTTCCAAGGATATGTTTAAGAATGACTCTAAAGTACTTGTCAGTGAATTAATAAAGGAATTAAAGAATAACAAGCCAGACAAAATAGATTCACAAGCTGTAAGAGATTTAAAAGGATTTATTAGAAAAAGAGAAGCAATTGCTGCTACAAGATATTTTGGAATTCCAGATTCAAATACTCATTTTATGAATCTACCTTTCTATAACACAGGAAGAATTAAGAAGAACCCTCCCACAAAAAAAGATGTACTAATTACAGCTTCATTAATTAAAAAAATTAAACCTCATCAGATTTTTGCTGCTGGAGATCTAGAAGATCCTCATGGAACTCACAAAGTGTGTTTAGATGTAATTCTGGATGCCTTAGATATATTAAAGGGTGAAAAATTTATCAAGGATTGTTGGTTGTGGTTATACAGAGGAGCTTGGTTGGATTGGGATGTGCATGATATTGATATGGCTGTTCCAATGAGTCCAGCTCAAGTACTAAGAAAAAGAAAGGCAATTTTCTTCCATCAAACTCAAAAAGATGGTGTAATGTTCCAAGGTCAAGACCATAGAGAGTTTTGGGTAAGAGCCGAAAAAAGGAATAGTGAAACTGCCGAAAAATATAAAAAGATGGGACTTGCGGATTATGCTGCTATAGAATCTTTTAAAAGACATTATTATTAAATTTCAATTATGAGTAAATTCAAGAAAATTATATTCTTCCTTCTAATAGCAGGATCTATAAATAATACATATTCACAAAATTTTTCAAAGAGAAAAATAAATAATCTTAAGAATCAAGTATCCCAAATGGTTGAGGATGATAAAAAGGCTACTCAGGTAATGGTAGACAAAGTGTTTAGCTTTGCTGAACTTGGTTTTCAAGAGTTTGAGACCTCAAAATATTTAACTTCAATACTGGAGGAAAACGGATTTAAAATTGAATATGCTATCTCAGATATTCCAACTGCATGGCTTGCTTCATGGTCAAATGGTAAGGGTGGCCCTACAATAGCCTTAGGTAGTGATATTGACGGAATTCCAGTTGCTTCTCAATACCCAGGTGTTGCATATCACAAACCAATGGTAGAAGGTGCGCCAGGACATGGTGAAGGTCATAATTCAGGCCTTCCTGTTGTCATTACCGCTGCACTATCTGTTAAAAAAATTATGTTAGAGAATAACATAGCTGGTAAGTTAGTCTTATGGCCAGGAGTTGCAGAAGAACAAATTGGAACCAAAGCTTGGTATGTAAGAGATGGTTATTTTGATAATGTTGACATGTGTATTTTTACCCATGTAAGTAGTAACTTATCTGTTTCATGGGGAAAGGCTACAGGAACTGGACTGATTTCAGTTGAATATACTTTTGAAGGAGAAACAGCTCACTCGGCCGGTGCGCCTTGGCGTGGAAGAAGTGCTCTTGATGCTGCTGAATTGATGAATATAGGTTGGAATTATAGAAGAGAACACTTACATCCTGATCAAAGATCTCACTCAATTTTTACAGATGCAGGAGACCAACCAAA